>Ga0334882_1000760_pt1 | contig 45509 bp, 36 predicted proteins | sample GraSluR1_MG_5_FD_207226 | JGI IMG/M metagenome (GOLD analysis project Ga0334882, IMG submission 207226) | Sludge microbial communities from methane-producing bioreactor in Wageningen University, Netherlands - Granular Sludge_15_04-R1 | ecosystem: Engineered > Bioreactor > Anaerobic >... | reverse complement strand
ACTTCATAATCGCCTTCGTTGTTAGTTGTGGTTGTTACATCGTGGCTTGATGATGTTATTTTTGTGAATGGATGAGCGTTATGAGGATTGTTTTTTACGTTTCCTCTTATCGTAATAGTGTTTGTTTCTTGATTTTTAAGTGTTGATTGTGAATTTACATCACCTGTGTTTAGTGTCATTGCTAGCGCGGTTGCTGCTACGAACTTCGTTATTTGTGCGTATGTTATAGCGCCTAGTATTGCTCGAGAAGTATTAGTTAAAGGAAAGTCTTTTATGTTGTTAACTATTTTTTTTGATTCTTGTATTGCTCCTTTTATTAGGGTTTCTAGGCCTTTCATACACTATATTAATACTTTTTTATATATAAACCTTTCGGTTGTAATCACTAACAAGTAACAAAACAAGGTTTTTTTGTTGGTTTTTTGTATATTTTGCTTCTGTGTCCTATTTTAATTACATAAATTATAATTTCAGAATCATTAATATCCGCAATAACCCTATAATCCCCTATTCTAAGTTTATATTCTTGTCTGTTTGTTAATTTTATAAAATAACGATGAGGATTTTCTTTAGTTTCTTGAATTTTGTTGAAAATTCTTTTAGAAATGTTTTTTGGTAATTTATTTAAAAATCTAATTGCTTCTTCATCAAAAATTAATTTATGCACTAAAAAAACACCTGCCTATTTTTTTGTTCAAAAAATGTTCAATTATTTTTTTTATAATTTTAATCTTTTAATTGCTTGTTCTTCAGTTAAAAAATTACCTTTTTTAATTCTTTCTCTGGCTTTTTCAATAGCTAGTATAGTTTCTTTACTTAGTTCAGGATTTTTTTTTGTGTTTTTTGCTATGTATACTAATTTATTTATTACTTCGTCATAACTTTCGTTTTTATATTCTCTAAATGTGTCAAGTTGGTTTTTGGTTTCCATTTGTACTTTAATTGTTGTAGCAAACATAATACTCACCTTATACTTAGGTATACTTAAGTATATTTAAATTTTTTGTTTGAATATGCTAATTTTTTTATTTTTTTAGTTTATATTTTGAGTGCGAAGTTCATCTCGGGGTAATATGTTTGTTCAAAATAACTTTGTCCTTGTGCTGGTTTCGCGCAGAATATTGCGTGTGTTTTTTTTGGTTCGCATCTTGGTAATTCTTCGTTTTTTTCTTGTATTAGTATTAGTTGGTTTTCTTCTTTTTTGAATCTTGGGTTGTTGTTAAGGGTTTGTGTTGGTTCTTGTAGTACTTGTAGAGCTGTGATTGTTTGTTTTATTTGTGTGTTTTGTGTTTTGAATTCTGCGTTGATTCTTGTTTCTTCTTGTTCTGTGATTATTTTGTTTTCTTGTATTTTTATTTCTTGGTTTGTTTTTAGTGTTTTGATTTCGCATAAGCAAGTATTATTCGTGGTTGTGCAGTCTGATGCGCTTAGTGCTATGTGTTGTGTGTTTTCTTTTATTAGTTGGTTTTCTTTTTCTGGGAATATTATTTGGTTCATTGATTCTATTTCTATTTCTATTTTATCAGTTATGTTTTTTGTTTTAGTGTTCAATATTGTTACGTATTCGTTTATTTGTGCGTCTCCTAGTATTAGTGCTGGTATTCCTGTTTCTATTTTTATTGTTAGGTTTTCTGCTCTGAGTTGTTCTAGTTCTAGTATTAAGTATCTTTTTTGATTTGTTTCTTCGTATGTTTGTTTTTTTATTATTCCTGATATGTTTATTGTTTGGTTTCTTTTTAAGTAAGTGTTACTTTTTGGTGTCGCGGTGTTTTCGGAGCAGTGATTTATTATTATTTTGTTTTCGTATTCTTTGGCTTTGTTGTATGCGCATGCTAGTCTTTGATTGGTTGGTATGTTTGAGCAGAGTAGTAGTACTTCGTTTGAGAATTGTTTTACTGTGTCATAAAAGTTTTTTAGTCCTATTATTTGGTTCAGTGATGAATAGGGTAGTATTAGTTCTCCTATTTGTTTTTGTTCTTGGCTTAGTTGAGGTATGTATCTCGTGGTTATTACTGCTGATCCGTGTTTTGATACGTATTCTTGTTGTGTCATTATTTTGTATGTTTCTGCTAGTTGTGTTGGGCTTAGGCTTTGTGGTGGGTTATCTACGTTTGGTTCTAGTACGTATATTTTTGGTGTTTTTCCTGATACGTGTTGTTCTGCTTCTTTTGATGCTTGTAGTCCTACTCCTGCGTATATGTCTATTTTGCATTCTCCTCTGAATGCTGATCCTGTGTCTTCTGCTCTGTATAATCCGTTCCATGGATTTCCTGGTTCGAATTCTATGTATAGTAGGGTTCCGTATGGTATGTAGCAAGGCGTGTTTGGTTGGTTGTTTACTGCTATTGTCCATTTTGTTTTTGGATTTGTTTGTGTTGCTGTTCTTCCTGTTGTGTATTTTTCTTCTATTGGTTGGCTTTGTTCTGGGTTTGTTTGTATTGTATTATGTTGGTATACGCGTCCTTGGTGTACTCCTGATCCTTGGCATTTTATGTCTTCGTAGAATCCTCTTTGTGATTGTGGTATCACGCACCATCCTAGGTTAGTTGTTGTGTCGTATTGGTTCGCTGCGTTCGTGGTCCATTCTTGGAAGTCGTTGCTTTGTACTGTGTGGTACACCGTTGTGATTATGTTTTCGAATACTGGTTCATGGTTTCGTAGTTGTGGTTCTATTTGTTGTGTTACTCTTTGTATTTCTTGGTCTAGTGTTCCTTGTACCATTATTAGTAATAATAATACTGATGTAATTGTTGTTATGATTGTTATGGTTCTATGTTTCATGAGGGTATCCTCTTTTGTTTAGTTCTTGTTTTACTTTGGTTATGAATTCTTGTTTGTTGAACATTGGTCCTGGGTCCCATTTTCTTCCTGGGTCTATTTCTTGGTGCGTCGTGATTGTTTGTTCGTTTATTTTCATTATGTTTCCTTTTTGTGCTTGTCTTTCTATTATGTCTGCTACTAGTTGTACTGTTGATTCTATTTGTTCTTCTGGGTATTTTTCCCAGCACTTATTTTTTATTCTGTTGTATTCTGGTATTACTTCGCAGTTATTTGTGGCTATGTATCCTAGGTTTACTAGGCTGATTCCTATTGATCTTTGGTTGTATCCTGGTTTGCATTCGAATCCTTGTCTGTTTGCTTCTGCGCATCCTGCGTGTTGCGCAGCCATTTCTTCTTGTACGAAATTAAATATTCTTCCGTCTTTTTCGATGATGTAATGGTAGCTGTTTCTTGATTTTGCTAGTGTGTTGTATGCGTCATCTACTCTGTGTCCCGCGGTGTAATGTATAACTATGGAGTCTGGGTGTTCTGGGTTGTTTCTTCTTACTGCGTTTAGTCCTCCTCTTACGTAGTATCCTGTTTGTGCGTCGTACACGTAAGTGTAGGATGGTAGTGCTTTTGTCATTTCGTTTTTTAGTGCTTCGTCGTAGTATGATGCGAAGCTTGTGTATATTGGTATTGTTATTGGTGATGTGTAAACGTATATTTCTAGTTCGTTGTTTCTTTCTTCTATGTTCGTTGTGAATGATGTGCTGAATAGTGATATTTCTCTGAAGTTGTGTAGTTTAGGCGTTAGTTCTCTTTCGAAGTTTCTTTTGAATGTTTCTAGGTATTCTGGGAAGCATTGTACTTCTTGTTTGTCTTTGTTTAGTAAGGGGTATATTGTTTCTCCGCAGGGGTATGGTGTTTCGTAGTTTGATGATCTTTCTATTAGGAACGCGGAGTCTTCTTTTAGGCTTTGTATTGTGTTCTTCATGGATTGGTCTATTGCTATGTCTATGTATAATGATACTCTGTTTGCTAGTTCTATTGCGCTTAGTATTCTTTGGGATGATTCTCCTGGGTATGTTAGTCCTTCTGTGTTTATTGATGTTAAGTATAGTGCGTATCCTGATACTACTAGTAGTGCGAATGCTAGTGTTGGGTATATGATTCCTCCGCCTTTTTTGTTTTTTTTCATTTTTATTGTATTTTTTTCATTGAGGTGTATAGTTCTAGGTCTTCTGTTTTTATTTGTTTTATTACTACTTCTATTATGCTGTTTTCTCCGTCTGGTATTGTTACTCTTGTTAGTGCTAGTATTGAGTTTCTTATTTGTTCTAGTTCTCTTGTTGATTTGTCTCCGAAGGTTAGTATCTTTGTTATTCCTGTTGGTGTTTTTGCTAGTTCTTTGAATTGTTCTTCTTCTGTTATGTATATTCTTGGTTCGTTTGTTCTTGGTGTGTTTATTAGTATTAGCCAGTTTTGTCTTGGTAGTAAGTCTTGTTTTGTTAGTGTTTTTTGTATTTGTGTTGTGAATCCTGTTAAGTTATTTTCTGAGTCGTATTTTATTATTGCTTCGTGTATTTTCATTCCGTTTTCTAGTTCCCATTCTAGTATTGTTCTTGTTGTGTAGCTTGCTTCTTCTAAGTTTGTTATTGTTAGTGGTCTTGCTTGGTAGCTTTTTTCCATTAGCCCGGAGTATATTAGTATCGCTATGGCCATGGCTGCTATGAGTAAGCCTGATATTAGTAGGCTTCCGAAGTCGTCCATTATTCCTTTTTTGTTTTTTATCATTTTTTTTTAGTAAAACGTGAATCTTAGTAAGCCGTTGATTGTTTGGTCTTCGTTTCTTATTATTATTGGTCTGTTTATTTCTATTGATCTTGGTCCTACTCTTTGTAGTACGTTTTTTGTTTCTACTTCTTTTATGAATCGTCCTTCTTCGTATAGTGCTACGAAGAATCCTAGTTCTGTTTTTTGTTCTAGTTGTAAGCAGTCTTGTAGGTTCTGCGTTGTTATTTTTTCTGGGTCTATGTGTCCGTTGTATACTCTGTTAGTTATTGGTTCTTCGTATGCGAAGCATAGTGGTGATCCTATAACTGTTGACATGTATATGCTTTGTTCTAGGCTGGGTGTTATTGTTGTTTGTGCTTCTATTAGTCTCGGCATGGCTATGCCTATTAGTACGAATATTAGTATGCTTGCTGGTAGCACGAATATTAGCCAGAACAGTATTTTGTCTGTTTCTGATATTGCTCCTTTTTTGTTTTTTATCATTTTTTTTTATTTGGTTTCTACTATTTCTAGTAATGTGTAGTATATCATTATTGCGTAGTTTTGCATTAGGTCTGTTTGTGTTCTTACATTAGTTGTTATTCTGTGTTCTTCATATTCTTTTTTTGTTAAGTAATTGTTTAGGTGTTCGTTTGATGGTAGTTGTATTTCTATCGTGTTTGTTTCTGGTTTTTGTATTATTTGTGTGTTTGATATTTCTTTGTGTTTTTCGTTTTCGAATGCGTGTTTCATGTAGCACGCGAATGTTTCGTGTTCGTGTATTACTAGGTTGTATGTTATTATTGTGTTGTTGTTTTCTTTGTTCATTGTTATTTTTATTATTTGTGAGTTTGGTTCTTCTTTGTCTGTTATTTTTATGTGGTGTTCTGGTTTTTGTGCGTCTCTTGATTGTAATAAGTTTATTCCTTCTTTTAGTTGGTTTAGTTTTTGTTTTTCTTCTTGGTTTTGTTCTTCGTATATTATTGTGAATGTTTTTTGTGTTGGGTATTTGTATAATTTTTTGCATATCATTTCTTGTATTTCTTGGTCTGTGAATACTATTTTGTTGTTTAGGCTTATGATTGGTATGTTTTTTGGGTTAAAGAAGTTTTTTTCTTGTATTGTTATTCCTTTTACTATTTTTAGTGGCGCGGTGTGTGTTCCTTTTGATATGTCTACTCTTATTGTGTCTTGTTTTATGTTTATTGCTCCTTGTGATAGATTAGTTGTGTGTGCGAAGTACACCGCGTATGGGTAGGATGATATTGTTCTTAGTGTAGTTGTGAAGTCAGTCGCGATTAGTGTTGCTTCTGCGTTTCTTGATCCTGATATGACCATGTTTAGTAGTAATATCATTAGGAATATTCCTATTAGTATTTCTGCTAGTGCGAACAATAATTGTTGCATGCTTAGTCCTGCGTCCCCTCTTTTTCCTTTTATCCTCATTTTTTTTGATGGAGTTATATTACTTCGAAGCTTATTGTGCCTGCGCCTTCGTTTTTTATTCTTAGATTGAAGAAGTCTGCTCTGTAGTTCTCGATGTGTCCTGCTATCATTCTTTTTTGGTTTATTATCATTGTATCTTTTAATACTAGTCCTGCGCAACCTGATGTTGCATAGTAATATAATCCACCTCCTGTGCATACTTGTTGTGTGGATTCTCCTAATTCGAATTTTGTTGTTCTTACCATTATGAATCCTCCTTCCCAGTAAACTGTGTGTGGTTGAGGGTATAGTATTTGGTATTCTTCATCTTCTTGTTTTTCTTCGTAGTTCTTTGAGTATTTCAGGAAGTCTTTTAGGTATATTTTTTGTTGTGTTTTTATGTCTGTTATTATTGTGCATTTTTCGCTTGCGCATCTTATGTGTGCTTGTTCTGTTTTGTAGTTTGAGAATTGTGTGTCTGTTATTAATTCGAAGTTTTCGCAGTCGCATATGCATAGTGTTTCTGTTGGGCAATCTGATGGTCTTCTTTTTATGTATCCTAGGAAATTTGGTGCTGCTAAGTCTTGTAGTGTTCCTTTTATTTGGTTATTTTCAGGTGGGAAAATGTATTCTTCTCCTAGAGAAAATCCTGGTAGTCCTGCTGGCGCTCTTACTAAGTTGCTTACTCTTACTCCTTTATATTTGGTTATGATGTTTTGGTGTTCCGGGAAATAGGCTATAACCATTGATTCTGGTCCTATTGATACTTCGATTGTTTCTGTTGCGCCGTCTATTTTTTTTATTCGGTTGATTGTTTCTTGTATGTCTTCTAGTGAGTCTTCAAATACTCGTTCGTAGTTGCATCCTCGTACGTATGATAGTATAGCGATTAGCATTATTATGAATAGTCCTAGGCTTGATAGTGCTATTAGTAGTTGTGTGTCTACGCCTTTTTTGTTTTTTATCATTTTATCTTAGTAGTTGTGTTTCGCAATCTGAAGGGGTGTATACGCATAGCGGTATTGGTTCTGTTCCTTCTTGTCTTTCGTACATTATTGTTTTGTATAAGTTCTTATCTAGGTTTATTGTGCATTCTGTTCTTGAGTGTATGCAGTAGTTTATTTCTTCGTGGTTTATTCTTATTAGTTCGTCAAATCTTAGTGATCCGCAGTTGCAAGGGTATTCTCCTGCTATGTTTTTTCCGCCTGTTCTTAGGCTTTTTGCCCAGTCTAGTATGTCTCCTCCTACTGATGTTACTATTATTATTCCTATTATTACGCTTGTTAGTGTTATGATCATTTCTAGGAGTTTTCCTTTTTTGTTCATTTATTTTTCACCTTCTCTAAATTATTATTATTATTTTTTTTTTATTCGTCGGTTTCTTGTTTTGTTTCTTGTTCTGGTTTTTTTGTTAAGTCGCATTCTGGTATTCTTTGTAGTTCTTGTGTTGGTTCTTCTAGTCCTCTTTCGAAGAAGCATGATCTTCTTAGTAGTCTTACGTCGCCTGTTGCTCTGCTGTTGCTCCATAGCCATGGTTCGCAGTAATTGGATGTGCTCGCTAATGGCATTATGCATACGTAGTCTGATAATTTGAATAATAGGTATCCTGCGTCTGATAGTCTTCCTGAGTTAAAATTGAATACTTCGTGTGATTCTTCGTTTTTTAGTACGTAGTAGCTTAGTGAAAACGAGGTTCTTTTATCTTTTATTTCCATTGAGTTTATCATTAGTTGCGCGTAGAATCCGTCATTAGTTGCGTATTGTGTTGATATTCTTCCTGGGTTTGATAATAGTAGTGCGCAGTTCTCTGGGTTGTTTAGGCATTCTTGTTTTTTTTGTTCGTCGTTTGAATAGAATGCTTCTCTGAAGTTTTCTAGTATGTCTCTTGCTTCTCTGTTGTTTGTTGCGCTTCTTGTTGGTTGTGCTATTAAGCATAATGGTTTATTTATGGTTATTTCTCTGCTTACTGCTGCGCCTTTTTGTGACATCCTTATTTGGAATGAGTCTTGTTGCGTGGTTGATAGTATTATTGATATGTCTTCTTCTCTTGATTCTATCGTTGTTGCTGGTAAGTGCGAGTAGCAATAGGGTTGTTCTGTGTATTGCATTTGGTCTAGTGTGTTTATCCACGCGTCTAAGTATTCGAATCCTTTTTCTCTTTCTACTAACATCTTCATTGCTGAGGGCATAGGGTCTATTTCTGGTGGTTCTAGTATGTTTCTTATTGAGTCTATTGCGTCGTTGAAAAAGTTTTTGTCTAGGAATATGCTTGATACTATCGTTATTACTATTCCTATCATTACTATTTTTATTATCATTGAGAATATTCCTTTTTTGTTCATTTAGAACACCTGTTTTAGTGGGCTTATTAAGTCTATGCTTGACATTACTGATAGTAGTAGTATTATTGTTAGTACTATTATTATTATTTTTGCTAGTAGTGATAATTGCATTTTTTTTTAGGCCTCGTCGCATATTTGTGATACTGCTGCTGCGGGTAATATATATATTGAGTTGTCTCCTTTTCCTGATCCTAGTGTTCCTATTAGTGCTTGGAATTTGTCTACGAATGATTGGTCCGTAGCTGATAAGTAAACGTAGTATCCTAGGGCTGATAGTGCCATTCCTCTTTCTATAGTTTTGGCTACTGTTGCTATTCTTTTTACTAGTAGTACTGATCTTGTTGCCCATGCTGCTTTTGTTGCTGCTGTTGCTACTGGTGTTGCAGCTCCTGCTGATTTTATTGAAATTATTACTGAAGCTGTTGTTATTAGTACTGCTCCTGTTGTTGCTATTATTAAGTCTTGGTTGTCTTGTATTCCGTGCCACCATTTGTATACGTCTGATACTGATGCGTACATTATAGCGTATGTTCTGTCCGCCATTAGGTTTTCTATTATAGGCGCGGTGGTTTGGTCGTTTGATAAGTATTCGTAGTATGTTCCTTGTGGTATTCTTAGTTCTTCGTATCTTCTTGGGCTTAGTAGTTTTTGTTCTAGTCCTTCTATTAGTTGTGTTATTGCTAGGTTTAGGTCTCTTTGGTTAACAATGTTTTGGAAACTGCTTTGTAGTAGCATTGTTATTTCGTGTTCTTTTATTCTTCTTTCTTGTAGTTGTCCTGCGTGTAGTCTTATTTCTCCTGTTAGGTCTATTATTATTAGTATTGCGTCGTAATTGTTTTTTTGTGTGTTTAGTCCTAGGCTTTCTATTAGTTGTCTTGCATCTATTCTTTCGTTTCTATCTATTTGTTCTGCTACTATTACGTATAGTATTGAGTTTTCTTGTGTGTATAGTTTTGTTCCTAGTTCTGTTATTTTTTCTTGTGTTTCTTGGTTTACGAGGAATGAGTAGTCTCTTAGGTGTGTTGGTGAGAATGTTTTTACGTCTCTTAATTTTATTTTTTCTTTTCTTGTGTCTAGTAGTGAGTTAAATTCGTGTATGTCTCCTATGTAGTTTTGGCTTCCTCCTCCGTATAGTATTTTTGGGTTGTATTGTTCTGCTAGTAGGAAGTTGTAGAATTCTTGTTGTGATATTAGTGCTTTTGGTCTTACTATTTCTTCGTTTTCTAAGTTTATTGTTTCGTAGTCAAAGCTTAGTTCTGCTAGGTCTGGTTCTCTTTCTTTCATTATTGTTAAGTTCTTTTTTGTTAGTTCGTTGAAGTATATGAATTCTGTTGATGTTCTTCCTGCGTCCATGTTTTCTGGTATTTGGAAGTAGTAGCATATTCCGCAAGCTGTTTTGTCTCTGTCTTTTATGTCGAATAGGTTTGGTACTGTTCCTTCTAGGTACATCCACCAGCATTGTGATGCTAGTTCTGCTACTTGGTGTTTTATTTCTTCTCTTGATCCTCTAAGTGTTCCTACGTTTTGTGGTTTGCATGCGAGGGGTGTGAATTTTTCTAGTCTTGCTATTTCTACTCTTCCTAAGGGTATGCTTAGTGTTGCTTTTGATCTTAGTATCACGCTGTTTCTGCATATTGTTTCTTCTGTTGCGGTTGTTGCTGATCTTATGAAGAAGGAGATTGCTAGGAATAGTATTATTGTGCCTGCTACCCATAGTATTATTATTGCTGTTGAGCTTAGTATGAGTTCTGCTTTTTTTTGTTTTTTTATTTACATCACCTGTGCTATTCTTAGTATTATTATTGTTACGAATGCTATTATTATCATTACTGCTAGTGCTACTCTTATTATTGTTGATATTGGTACTGTTAGAGTCATGATTTATATTTGTGTATATTGATATATAAAAGTTTCGAGAATGATTTTTTTTTATTTATTGTTTTTTTAGTCTAGGTTTATTATGCTGAACATGTATTCTTGTGAGTGCATTATTTGGTCTGTTACTTGGTGGAATAGGTCTATTTTTAGTAGTAAGTAGTCGTTTCCTAGTTTTTCTAGGTCTTGCGTTGTTGGTTCTAGGCTTATTTTTAGGTTTTTGCAGTTCCCTGTTATTTCTTTGTTTGCGTCCATTGTTATTGAGTTGAATGTTGCGCCTGTGTCTAGGTAGTATAGTCTTGTTCTGCATGTTTTTGTTAATCCGTATGAGTTTATTGTTAAGTCGTATGTTGATCCTGTTATTAGTGGTCTTGATTCTGGTAGGTCTATGTTTGCGTCTTCTCCTAGTTTAACTGTTATTTTTGGTTCGAATAGCGTCGATGGTACTTCTAGTACTGGGTTTGGTATTATTGGTTGCATTAGTTCTGGTAGTGGTTCGTTTCTGCAGCATTCTATGTATACTTTGTGTTCTTGTTTTACTTGGCACGCGTCGAATTGTTTTGTGATTGCTCCGTCTGTTATTCTGCATGCTTGTGCTTGTTTGTTTTCTTGGCACACGTATTTGTATGGGTCGCTTATTTCTGTTATTGGGAATTGTGTTTCGTTGCATAGTTGTGTTGTTTCAGGGTCTGTTCCTGGTTGTGTTTCTTCTAGGCAGCATTGTTTGTATACTGGGTGGTTTTTGTCTTGTGTTGAGCACGCTGAGAATGTTCCTATGATTGTGTTTGTTTGTATTCTGCATGCTTGTGCTTGGTTATTTTCTAGGCATTTGTATCTGAATCCTGCGTCTTGTGAGTAGTGTATTGGGTAATCGTTTGTGTTGCATAATTCTGACGTGGTTGGTGGTGTTGTTTCTGTGGGTGTTGTTGGTTCTTTTTTTGATATGTCGTCTACTGTTACGCAGCATACTCCTTTTTGGAGTTCTCCTCCTTTTATGCATCTGTTAGATGTGATTGTTCCTCCTAGGTTTGAGCAGTCTGTCCAGTGATTAACGCAGGTTCCTCTGCATTCTTCTATTGGTTTTGTGTTTATGTTTCTTCCTACTATTGCTAGGTATACTACGACTGTTACTGCTAGCATTATTAGTCCTAGTACGACTGTGTTTGCTACTGCTTTCTTATAAGAATTCATTTTTTTCTAATTATGTTTATGTTGTTATTGCGCTTAGTGGGTTGCAACATAGCAGGTTTGGTGGTGTTGTGCATACTCCTGTATCAGTTGTTAGTAGTCCGCCTGGTGCGCATCGCGCTGTGCAGACTCCTCCTAGTGATGGGCATGATATTGTTCTTTGTGCTGAGCCTGATTGTCTTATTAGTAGTGAGACTACTATTACTAGTACCATTATGGCTAGGACTATTACTATTATCATGTTTATGCTGAGTTCTGCTTTTTTGTTTTGTTTCATTTTGTTATTTTTATATTGGTATGCAGCATATTTGTCCTTCTACTGGGCATCCCGCGGTTGGGTTTATGGTTAGTGTTTGTCCTATCCATTGTCCGTATTCGTTGCATGATCCGTCTAGTGTTGGGTCTATGCATATTCCTCCTGGTATTCCTTGGCAGGATCTTGCTTTGTTTAGGTCTCCTCCTGATCTGAATACTAGGACTGATATTACTACTAATATTATCATTGCTATTGCTGCAACGACTATTATGTTTATGCTTAAATCTCCTTTTTTGTTCATAAGTTACACCTCGAACTAGTTATTAATCCTGTGTTTTAGTATTTAAATCTTTCTAATACTTCTAATTCTTTTTTTTTGTGGAGAACAAATTGTTTAGTAGCATATTCTTATCATTAGTGTTATTGGTCCGAATGTGCTTCCTATTGGGGTGGTGTATGCTTCTGTTCTTCTTCTTGTGTTTTGGCATCCTTGTGTTGTGAAGTTAGTTATTGGTTGTTGTTCTTGTCTTGCTATTGTTAGTATGTAGTCTAGGTCTTGTCCTATTGTTATGTTCAGTATTGTTTTTAGGGTTTCGTTTAGGGTTTCGCAGGAGTTTTTTCCGGTGCACATTATTTCTTTTAGTGTTGCGCAGTCTTCTATTAGTTCTCTTATTTTTCGTTCTCTTTGTCCGCATGCTACGTGTGTTTCTGTTATTACTATTCCTAGTTGACTTGTTATTTTTGTGTCTTGGAATGATATCATGGTGTTTGTGGGTGTTTGTTTTGATTTGAATGATAGTGAGAAGAATATTATGATTACTACTAGTATCACTATTATTAGTAGTCCTACTATTTCCATTTGTGCTTTTTTTATCTGTATGCTGTCACCTCCATTATTCCAAAATAGTTTATGTTCCAGACTGCGTCTTCTATTGTTATTGGTGTTTTTATTATTATTGAGGTTTTGTTTTCTGTGTCTTCTAATGAGTATATTGTTATGTTTTCGTTTTCTTTTCCTGTTATGTTTTTTATTATTTTTATTTCTATTTTTGATTCTCCGAATAGTCTGTAGAAGTGTAAGTAGTTTTCTTCTTTGAATACGTTATTGTTTAGTGCTTTTATTTTGTAGTAGTCTATGCATGTTTCTCTTGTTGCGCTTCCTCTTGTGCATTTTAGGAAGTCCATGCTTAGTACGTTTGTTGCTGTTGTCATTGCTTCTATGTCTTTTGTTCTTTCTCTTTCTTCTGTTAGGGATGCTTTTTTTTGGTTCGTTGCGTATACTATTCCTATTACTATTAGTATCATTACTATTATTACTACTGTGATGGTTTCCATGTTTTGTATTTGTGCTTTTTTGTTTTTCATTTTTTTTGGTTTTTTAGTATATTGGTACGCAGTTAGTTCTTAGTATTCTGTCATTTAGATTCTTAATATCTTGAACATATCCATATATTGATTGTTTATTTCTTGCTGCGTTTGATAAGTCTTGGAAAGTGTTTTGGTTTATTGATGAGTAGTACGTGTTGCAAGGGTTGCTTCCGTATGCTGTGTTTAGAAGTTTTGTTCTTTCTAGCATTAGGTCCGTTATTATTCTTGTTTGGTCTAGTGCTTTGTTTAGTGTGCAGTTAAATAGGTTCGGGTTGCCTGTTATTATTGCTCCTATTACTAGTTCTTCTGTTAATGATCCGAAATTTTTTTCTTCGTTAGTATTTTGTATGTTTATGAATTTTACTTCGTTATTATTATTTATTGATACTACGTGTGTTATTTTTCTTGTGTCTAAATTATTTTTTATTAGGTTATAGTCGATTTTTGCGTCTGTGTTTTTTATTATTATTATGTTTCTGTGTCCTTCATCTTCGTAATCATTTAGATTATTAGCTGTTGTTAGTGTTTTTGGTATTTCTTCTGGGAATAAGTCATAATAGTTTTCTGCTGTTTGTCCTGCGTCTTTTAGGAAGATGTACATTGTTTCGTGGTCTGTTAAGTATAGTATTGATGATACTGGGTACGGTGTTCTTAGTGTTTTTACCCAAGTCACGATTCTTGCTTCGCCGACTGTTTTTGGTGAGAATATTATTTGGTGTGGTAATCTCGCAGGGTTTGTTGCTCCTTGTATTCCGTAGGAGTGTCCTTCTGTGTTGCAGTTGAATTCTAGTAAGTAGTTTATTCTTTTTTCGTTTGATATAGAATCTGGGTTTTGTTGTAGTACTGTTAGTAAAGAAGTCATGTCGTGTATTGCTCTTCTTTGTGTCGCGGTTTGTGCGAATTCTGTTTCTGTTCCTATTATTCTTAAGAAGATGAATAGTATTGCTGCTCCTGCTATTAGTACGAATACCCAGTTAAAGCTTATTTCTACTTGTGCTTTCTTGGATGTTTTCATTTTTTATCATTGTTCGTCAGGAGATATTTTTGTTTTTCCTCTTCCTATTCCTTCTAGTTTGATGTAGTAGTTCTTTCCTGTTGGTTCTATGCACACAAACTTTTTGTTTTTGTAATCTATGTTTATGTTTTCTATTGAGAATAAGGGTTCTGTGAATCCTCCTTTTGATATAAATACGTTGTTGCCTGTTCCTGCTTCGCATTCTTGGTTTATGATTTTGTTTTGTATGCCGTCACAATTATCTATGTCTGAGTCTAGGAAGCATATTTCTTCGTAGTTGCATGGTACTCTTATTGTTTCGTATCCTGTGTTTCCGCTTCTTGTGTATTTGCTTAGTATGTTTTCTATGTCTCTTTTGAATGTTACTTCATCTACTTCGCATGCTTTTCCTAGTATGTTTCCTATTGATCTTATTCCTAGTATTAGTACTGCGCCTACTACTATTATTACCATTATGTATGTGAATACTTGGTGTGTTTGTCCTTTTTTATTCATTTTTTTTCTTTTTTGTTTGTTAGTTCTTCTAGTTTTTTGAATACGTCGTCTTCGTCTGTTTCTTGTTTTTGTTTTTCTTTTTTAATGTTTTCTTTTTCTCTTAGTTGTGATTGTGTTTGTTGGTTCTTTGTTTTTCTTTGTGTTTTTATCATTGTTGGTTTTTTAGTTGTTGGATTAGTTGAATTTTTTTTGTTCGTTATTTTTTGTGTTGTTGGTTTCGTTGTTCCTTTTTCTGTGTTCTGCGTTGTTTTTTTGAGTTTTTCGAAGTCGTCTGTTTCTTTTCCTTTTAGTGTTAGTATGTCTACGTATTCGTCTACTGCTTCTTTTGCTTTGTCTTCTTTTGTGAATATTTTTTCTTTTTCTTTTTCTTCTTTTATTTCTGTTGTTTCTTCTTTCTTTGTTTCTGTTTTTGTTTCGTTTGTTTGTTCTTCTTTGTCAAACGCGCTTAGTGTGTCTTCTCTTTTTTTGCTTTTGAGTTTTAGTGCTCGTTCCCATGCTTGTTTTCTTAGTCTTATTTCGTCTGGTGTTAGTTCTCTTGTTTTTTTTGCGTTATTCAAGGTTGATACTTTTGGTACGTCTAAGGATATTGCTTGTTTCATTGTTTGTGTTTGTTGTTCTTGTCCTTGAAGTGTTTTTTTCTGCGTTTCTAAGTATAGTAATGTTCCTCCGACGCCTCCTAGTACTACTCCTAGTATTAGCATTATTAGTCCTGGTGTGTTTGTTTCTTTTTTTGTTGTTGGTCTTGTTATTGTTGGGTCTTGTGTTGATGGGTCTCTGCATGTTCCGTTTGAGCAATAGTTTGATTCGCAGTCTTTGTTTTCTAAGCATTTATTTCCTAGTTTGCAAGGTTCACAAATTGATCCTCCGCAGTCTATGTCTGTTTCGTCTCCGTCTTTTTTGTTATTATCACACGCTGGTGGATTACAAGTTCCGTTTAAGCAGTTTCCTGATTCGCAGTCTACGTCGTGGTCACATGTTGATTCTAATGGGCATTTTCCGCATCCTGATGCTTGTCCGCAGTCTATTCCTACTTCTAGTCCGTTTCGTATTCCGTCTGTGCAGCTTGTTACCGTGCATGTTCCTAATAAGCAATAGTTTGATTTACAATCTGAATTAATTATGCATTTTTTGTTTACTTCGCATGCTAAGCAAGATCCTCCGCAGTCGGTGTCTGTTTCGTCTCCGTCTTTTATTGTGTTGAAGCAGTGTTGTGGTTGTGCTGTTTCTAGTAGGTCTGTTTTTTGTGCGCAGTTATTGTTGTTGTCGCATACTTTCGCGCAGTATTTTGAAGAATCTGTTATTCTGAATAGTTCTCCTAGTGGTTTTGTGTTGTCAAATTTGCATTGTTCTGATATGTTTGTGTGTACGCTGTATGTGTATTGTGGTTTGCATCCGCTGTGTGCGTCGAAGCAATTTACTAGTACGTCCCATGTTTTGTCTTGTTTTTGTGTTGTGTTTACTCTTATTATTGGTGGTGTTACGTCGCAGGCTGTTAATGAATTGTTGGATATGGTTAGTTCTTTTGTTTGTGTTATTGAGTTTCCTGCGTTATCGAATGCTTTCGCTGTTATTCTTATTTTTTGTCCTTCTAGTACTTGTAGTGCTGTTATTCTTTCGTTTAGTGTTCCTGTGCTTGTTGATCTTGTTATTGGGTTGAATGCTGGTTCTGTTGATACATGAGTTATGTTGTATTCGTAGTGGCTTATTCCTGATAATTCGTCTTGTGCTTTTAGTGTTGCTTGTATTCTTTCTGTTGAGCATGTGTATGTGTTTGAGTCCGTGTTTATTGTTAAATTGTAAGGAGGTACTGTGTCTATTCTTATTTGTCCTTGGTATGATTGTTCTTGTGTTAGTCCTTCGCATGAGCCTAGTATTGTGTGTGTTCCGTCTTCTAGTCCTGTGTTTAGTTCTTTTTTTTCGTATAAGTAATATCCTAGGATGTTTTGTTCGTTTGTATAAAGTAGTGTTTGTGGTTGCGTAGTTGTGTAATTAACGTAGCAATTTTCGTCTGGTTGTACGTATATTCCTGTGAAATCCATTGTTTTTGTGTTTAGGTATTTTGATGGCGGCATTATTAGTTTAAAGTTTAATTTATCGTCGTAGTCTACTTTTATTTTTTGGGTGGTTTTGCTTGATCTTCCTATTAGGTTAGTGCATGTTATGTTTAGCGTGAAATTGTATGGTGCTGGATAACTTGCAAATTTTATTATGTCTTTTATTTGTGTTGAATAATTATTTATGTGTGTGAAATCCATGGGGTACATGTTATAAGAATATTCTGGGTTGCTTCCACCTCCTAATTCTTCTGGTAAGTCATCTAGTTCTATTCTGCACGCGGATGCTTGTGTGTTTCCGTTTAGTATGTTTATTGTGAGTTCTGATGCTGGGTTAAATATGTGGTCTACTACTACTTCTGGGAACGCGTTTGTTCTTATTTGTGGTGGTTCTTTTATTACGTTGAAGTATATTTCTTTGTATGCGTAGTCATAATAGTATTGTCCTTGTGTTAGTTCAACTCTTTGTTTGCATAGTACCGCTATTTTTCTGAATGTTATTCCGTGTTTTATTACTTGCGAATAATATGTGGTTGCTTCTGCGAAGTTTAGGTTTTCTATTACGTATTTGTCTTGTGTTTCTTGTTTGAATGTGTATCTTAAGTTGTCATACATGTTTTCTATTGATATTGCAGGATTTATGTCTCTGTCGTATTTACATTCTTCTACTGGGTGTTCTGTTCTTAGTGTTAGGTTAAATATGTCTTTATCTGACATTGCGAAGTCAGGTCTTATTATGCTGTGGTTTGCTGGTTCTTCCACCCACATTTTTATTGAGTCTAGGCATTCCGCGTAAGCGTTCGTTGTTATTTGTATGTTTTTTGTTTTTGTTGCTGAGAGTCCTACTTCATCGTATGCTTTTAGTGTTAGTTTCGCTGGTACTTGGCTTAAAACGTTACTTGCTAGGTAACTTAGTGTTTTTGATGGTACTGGTATTTGGAATATCGCGGTTCCATCTTGGTATATTGTTTCTGTTACTTTTTCAAAGCTTTGTGCGTTGTTGTTTCCTGTGTATTCTAGTTCTATTTCGTATCTGTTTATTCCTGAGCCGTCGTCTTGTGCTGATATTTCTCCTTGTATTAGTGAATGTGAGCAAGTGTATTCTTTTTCGTTTAGTAGTTCTAGTTGTAAGTTGTGTGGTGGTTGGTTATCTTTGTAGAAAGTGGTTGTTTCTGTTGTTTCCATTCCTTCGCATTGTACTCTTAGTGTGTTTTGTCCTTCTTCTAAATTAGTTATTGTTATTAGTCTTTGATAGTTTTGTAGTCCTTGTATTGTTCCTGTTCTTGTTAGTGGTTGTTTAGTGGTTTCGCTGTTGAACCACGCGTTGCATGTTTTGTCAAATCCTGAGAATAGTATGTCTACGTTTAGTGAGTTTGAGTACCAATTGTTTCGTATTGGTGATCTTATTTCTATGAATAATTCGTCTGATAAATTAGTTTTTATGTTTAATGGTTGTGTTTTTGTTGATAGTCCTGCTAAGTTCGTACAATTAACTGTGAAATCTAAGTTTCTTATTGGAATAGCTGTTGAGAATATTAGTGTGTCTTTTATGTTTGTTGAATAATTTTGTATTGCGTTAAAATTTGTTTGTGATAATAAATTGTGTGTTGGGTAATGACTTTGTGTTCCTTGAAATTCTAGGAAGCATACTGCTCCTTGTGTTGGTCCGTTGTTTATTGTTATTGTTACTTCTGATTGTGGTACTGCTTTGTTTCTTACTATTTCTGGATTTACTTGAGCTGTTATGTCAGGATTAGTTGTTAAATGGTTGAAGTATATTCTTTTGAAAGAGTATTCTTCGTTTGTTTCTTTGCATATTACTTCTATTTTTCTAAGACTTAATTCTGGGTTTAAATGATGTCTTATTAAAGGAGTTGTTGTTGCGAAATTAAAGTCAGGTATTATTATTTGTCCTTGTTGATTTGGTTGTATTGCGTTTCCTGCGTCTACGTATTCTTGGTATTTTTGTTTTATATTTTGTGTTAATGAGCTATAATCGTATATGCATGCTTCTACTGGTCTTTGTGTTTCTAGAGCTAGGTTTCCTTGTGGTGTTCTTGATACTGCGAAGTCTGGTTTTATTACGTTTGTGTTGGTTGGTGTTGTTACCCATATGTTTAGTGATGAGTAGCACGTTATGTGTTCGTTAGTTGTGAATGTTATTATTTTTTCTTGCCACGTGCTTACTTTATTGAATTTGTCTGTTGCTTTAACTCTTATTTTCGCGTTTACTTCGTTATAATCCGTGTTTGGGCTTCCTTGTGTAAAGTATGTTATTATTTGTGCAGGTATATTTATTTGTGTTATGACTTCGTTAATACTGCTTTCGTCACAGTTATCTTCGCAGTTAATTGTTCCTGTTAGTCTTGGGAATGTTACTGGTTGGTTTGGTTCTGCGACTAATTCATATTCGTATTTTGTTACTCCTGTTGCGTCTTTTGATGTGAATGCTACTTCGAATTTGTTTTCGTCTTCGAAGTTCGTGCATGTTTTTGCGTATTCATTGTTTAGTGTTATTCCTATGTTTGTTGGCGGAGTCATATCTATGCTGAATTCTTTGTTTTCTTGTGCGTTGTCACATTTAACAGTTATTGTGTGTTGTCCGTCGGGTAATCCTGTGTCTACGTTGTTTAGTGTATAACTTGTTAGTCCTGTTTGTTGATTCGTGCTTTGTTTGTTTAATGTTCTTTTTGTTGTTATTGCTTCATTGAACCATGCTTCGCATTCCGCGTTTTGTGATGAAAATAATGCTTCTATGTTTATTTTGTTTGATCCTTCTATTTCTGGTTTTTTTATTTCTAAGTAGTCTCCGTGAGCTATTTCTATGTTAAACGTCGTTGTGTTTTTTAGTCCTGCTAGGTTTGTGCATTCTACTTCTAAATTTATGTTGGCTGATGGTACAGCTGTGAATTGTATTGTTCCTGTTCTTGTTTCTTCATAATTTGATGGTGATGTTGTTAGTCCTTGAAATTTTTCATCTATTGTGTGTATGGCTTCTTGACTAGAACGGGGTGTTATTTCGCATGTTGTTTGTTGTCCTGGAGTTGTTAGTGTTATTGTTGATGATGTGAAGTCTGAGCTCCATATTTTTGATGGACTAGCAGTTATTTCTATTTTTGGTGTCGTTGTTATTTTTCTGAATCCTAGTCTTTCATAAAAGTATGTGCTTTGTCCGGGTAGTGGATCTGATACGTTGCATACTATGTGTAAAGGATATAGTTGTATTCCGTGTATATTTAGAAGATTCGTTCCTGAATTCATATCAAAGCTTGTTATTTTTAGTTCTTTGTTTGATTCTTTTTCTAGGGTGTTTGTGAAGAAATTATATAGTCCTGGTAGTTGACTCGGTGTTGGTGTTGCTGTGCTTCCTCCTTGTAGGAATAATCCGTATCTGCATTCGTTAATATTTCTTTCTGTTTCTATTTCTATTTCTATTTCGTTCTGAGTTGATACTGCGAAGAAAGGTTTGTTTATCTCAGTTGTTATAGGATTTGTTATCCACAAACTCATTGGTCTAGTGTTTATTATGAATGATTGTTCGTCATGAAATTGCATGTAATCACATTTTACGTATACTTTGTGGTTTCCGTCTTCTAGGGTTGTTTGTATTTCTTTTTCGTATTTGTAGTAACCGTTATTTTGTAGTCCTTTAAATGTGAGTGCGTGTTTTGTTTGTTCATCATTTATTATTGCTTCACAATTCGCGTTTCTTCTTATGTATAGTCCTGAAACGTTTATTTTTTTTGTGTTTAATGTTCCTATGGGTGAAGTAAAATTAAATTTTCTTAGGTCATCATATTTTATTGTTATGTTTTGTGTTGATGTATTTGATAATCCTGCTAGGTTCGTGCAGTTTATTGTGAATTCAAATTCTATGAGTGCTGGTGATGATTGAAATTGTATTATGTCATTATGAATTGTTTTGTATGCTGATTCGCTTGTAAATTCTAAAGTTGGTTTTAGTGAATATGTTGGTTTTTGGTTGTTTTGAAGTTCTGCGTCGTTGTAATCAATTGTGCATGTTGTGAAGTGATTTGTTTCTATTTGTATGTTGCTTGATGGATTCGTTGCATCTATAATTGTTTCTGGGAACGCTGTTATGTTTATTGTTGGTGGTTCTGTTATGACTGAGAATCTTATGTTTTTGTAGGAGTATCTTGGAGGCTCAGTGCTTTCTTCACATATAACGTATAATTGTTTGAATCCGTTTTCGTATGCGAATCCTGGTCCGTCTGTTATTTCTATTTTGAAAGTTGTGTTGTGTTGTGTTGTATTTATGAATATTTGATTTGGGTTATTTAGCGCGTTAGAATATGCTATTCCTAAATTGTTTGGTCTGTTAGTTACGTATGCGCACCCCGTGGCTTGTCTTTCTGTTTCTATTGTTAAATTAAAAGTTGTTGTGTTTGATACTGCGAAGTCTGGTTTTTGTATTTGTGTTGTGCTTGGATCTATAACCCAGAAGTTCATTGCTGAAACATTTATTTTGAATACTGTTCTTACATCTATTGTTAGGTTTGGTTCGTTGAATCCTTGTACTCTAAATAAATATATTCCGTTCGATAATATATGATCAGGTCTGTATGAGTTTGAGTTGCTTTGTATTCTTGTTATTTGTTCTTCAGTAGCTGACCATATTTCGTCAGGGTTTGGTAATGAAGAATAATTTTCTGGTTCTACTGGTCCTACTTGTTTGTTGTTTAACCACCAATTATCTGTGGATAATCCGTCAAGTCTTATTAAATTAAAATTTATTATTTCTACTTCTTCGTCAAACGTTACATTTATTGTTGGTCTTGATATGTCATATTCTTCTCTTTTTAGTTGAAAAAAAGTTATAACTAGAGAATCTTCTATTTCATCTCCTGATAAATCTAATGCTTTAGGTCCTTTAACATACCATTGATCCGGTGTTAATGCGTTTGTTTGTATTAGTAATGTCATTATTAGTACTAATACTATTAGTAATTTCTTCATATCTCCCCTCTTATAATAATTAAATTAGGATTGTCCCGCGTCGTATATTATGATTTGTGGCATTCCTTGTAATGCGTCGCTTCTTAGGTTTAGGAATATCCTATGATTCTTTGTGTTTCCTACTAAGTCACTTACTGTAACGTTTAAGTATATGTTTGTGAATGTTGTTGGTGCTGTTACTGTGAATCCTTGTCCGAAGCTTACTGTGTTTGTTTCTTTTAATTCATCTCCGAAGCCTTTGTTGTGTATTATTTCGTAAGTTATTGGTTGTGCGCATGGTGATGATAAATCTCTTGGTCCTTGTACTAGTCCAGGTATTGTTTTGTTGCATTCAAATAATAATTCTATGCTGTTCTTTGCAATTGTTGAATTAGTGTAATCTACTGGTTCTTGGTCTTCGTTGTAGATTGTTTTGTTTACATCTATTAGTCTTAGTTGAGGCGGTGTTTTGTCTATTGCGAAGTATACTAAGTCTCCGTTGTTTCCTATGAATTCTCCGTTATCAGGCACTCCTTGAGGTATTGTTCCTGTGAATGTGCATTTTGGTCTTAGTATGTATACTCCTTCGATTGACGCGTCAATGTTATTCGTGTGTAATTTTCCACCTTGTGAGGCTATTAAATTTATACTATCACCTAATTCATGATTTTCTCCGTTTGATACGTTTTTTTCGAAGATTAATTCGCAATCCGCGTTTTCTTTTGTTCTTATTGATACTTCTAAATCAGGATTTCGTGGTAGTGTTACGCCTCTTGGTGTTGGATCAGTTATTGTGTCATCCATTGATATTAATATTGGTTTTATTTCGTGGTATCCTCTTTGGTATTCATCCCAGCAAGTCACGTTAAAAAAGTATTGTCCATCTACTAATGATTTGTATGAATCCCAAATTATTTGTCCGTCGTTCGAGGTTCTTGTTATTTTTTCTCCTATTGGTAAGTATTCATCTTGGTCTTCTAGTAATAGTTCTGCTTTGCATAAGAATTCGTAGCTAGGTGTTTGTGTTGTTGTAGTCACTGTTAGATTTGATACTACTTGTTGTGCTTCTTCTAAATACGCGCCTACTATGTTATGACTTATTGAAATGTTTAGTTCTGGTAATAACATTATTCTTTTAGTTTTTATTTGTTCTAAGTTGTTTGACTCATCCATAGAATAATATCTTAAAAAATACTGAGTTGGATTATCTAATTCTAGATTATTTACATTATTCCTAAATATTTGTTGAACCATTTTAGGATATTCATTATTTGTTTTATTTAATGAGAAATATGTGTGTTTGACTTGTTCTGATGTGTTTATTCCTAGTACGTGTGTTAATTGCCATAAGGAATAAGTCTTATTTTGCATTTCTTCTGCGCCTATGTAAATAGTTGTATTTGGGTTTTCAAAATTTGTTAAGCATTCAATGCTTTGTTTATTATTTTCACAGTCTGATTCTAAATAATGCATGTTTTCTTGTGTTCTGTATTCTTTTTGGTATGAAGCGTCTCTCACACAAGTTTCTCCGTTCCAAACACATTTTTTTAAGGTTAAAGGATCGTTTGATTCGGCAAGTATGTTGTGTGTTCCGCTTATTCTAGCAAAACTTCCTGATATTAATAATGAATAACTAACATCTAGTTCGTATTCTGAGTTTCCTTCGCATTCTTCTTTATCATTGTAGGTTTCACATCCTACTTCGTATTTGTTGTTGCAGTAATATTGATTGACTATGAATGCGTTACTTGTTTTTTCTGGTTCCGCGTTGTAGTAACAATCACCGTATAAGTTACATAAGTATTCTGGGCAGTGTTCTCCAAATAAGTGGTTTTCGTCGCATGCTTTACAATCTCTTTCTTCTTCGTTTATTGGTCTGCACACTCCTATTCCTAATTCGTTATTGGTTGTTAATGGGTTCCATTCGCAATCGTTAAGTCCTACTGTTCCGCAAGTGTTTTGTTCGCAAGTATATTCTGTTTTGTAATCATAACAACTTTGTATGTCTGAGCAAGGATTGTATTTTCCTTTTATTGTTTGTCTATTAGAATAATCTTCTCTGAAACAAGCAAGGGTTGTTCTGAAATCGCAGTCCGCGTCAAAGGTTTCGCTTTGATATGAATAAACTCCGAAGGGACCACTGCAACTATCACAGATTTCTACGTTTAGGCACCATGCTTCTCCGTTTATTATTTGTCCATTCATTATTGATGGATTCACGCAAACCGCGTTTGTACATTCGCTTCCTAAATTTAATTGTCCTGTGTTACTATTGCAACTAGCAGGAGTTATTGTGTCGTAACAAAAGTTTGCGCCTCCGTTATTTAGACACTCAAAATGTGGTAATTTTTGACATACTATTTCTGTTTGTTTTGTTACTAGTTGTCCTTCTATTCTTTCTCTGTATGTTAATTGATAACAAACATCTTTTCCTCCGTGTTGAGGTTCAAAAGCCGTATCTAAGTATGGTGAATTAGTTGCGGGGATTGATGTTAGTTCTGTTCCTGTAATTGCTGGAGCACAATTAGTGTTTGCTTCTTGTGATATGCATCTTCTTATTTTTATTGTTGAATTGCAATGATTATCTATTGTCCATGAGAATCTTAGTCCTATTACTTCGTTAAAAATAGGGATTATAGGCGCGTTTATTCTGAAATCGTTTAATCTTTCTATTGAACAAACTGGTTTACATAGTGGTGCTTCTGCGCACACACTGCATTGATTACATTGAAGGCTTGATGAACATCCTGATGGCATTGTAGGACAAACGTCGCAGAAAGAAGTTTCTATTTTACAATAATTTGTACATATTAAGTTACCTACTTGATTAGGATTATTATAGTATTCAGCGCATGTATTTCCGTTTCTGAATATAGGCCCGTTTGGTCCTCTGTATTCACATTCTTCATGATCTTGTAATTCTCCATCTCCGCAAGTTTCTAAGTCTTCTGGGTCTGATGGATCTTCTGGGCAAAGAACAGGTTCTACTGATTGTGGAACTCCTGCATCAGCTAATTCTTGGTTAGACATCCCACAAGTGTTAGTTACTATGATTGTTCCTGTTCCGCATTGATTAAGAGGATATTCCCATTGGATGCTCCATTGAGGTATACAATCACTTGGTGTTGTCGGGTCTCCGTCTTCAGGCACGCAATCATTTCCTGATAATTCGTATCCTTCTTCGCAGATTAGAGTACATGTTTCGTCTTCTTCACAATCATAATTTCCTGTTAGTGTACATGTGAGCGTTATTGATTCTTCTTCGTTTTTTTCTATTTGTATGTTGTTTTTTTCGCCTTTGCAAGAATAATGATTATTTGATAATCTGAAGTTCGTTATTAGTTCTAAATTATAAGTTCCTTCTGAGATATCTGTTATTTTATTATCTTGAGTTAGTATTCCTGTTTTTACAACAATATTCTCCGTGTTTTTTAATGAATATGTTATTGATGGACTGGTTGGTGTTTGTGTTCCTAATCCCGTGTATGTTGTTGTCAAAGTTAAATTATATTTTTGTCCTGTTCCTGATTCGCCACTTAGTCCACTTGTTAATGTACAACTTACTATTGAAATAATGAATGCTTTGTTTTCATCAATTATTTGTTGATTTAAGCTTCCTGAGCAACTTGTTCCTTTAAATCCTGATGCTGATTCGAAATTTACAACAATATTTATGTCATGAGTTCCTTCAGGTATATTAGGCACAGTAAATGAATCATCATCAACGTTAAAAGTTCCTGTTCTTCCTCCTATTGTGTATGAACCAGACATAGTCATTAGTTCATCATTTTGAACTAAGAATTGGTTAAAATCTAGTGTTAGTGTTACTTGAAAAAAGGTATATGCGCCACATATTTGATCACATTGACTTGAATCAGAATCAAGTTTCCAAATCGTTTCGTGTTTAGCACATAATTCTTGAGGCCAATGTTTGATAGGATCTAAGCAACAACATCCCAAATCAGGATTATCAGTAGATATAACTACGCCTTGATTCGTAGTTCCAGTACAATCTTCGCTACTTATATCACTAGGAATAGATGCATAATATAATAATCCGTCCGTATCTTCATATACGCACCATTGATTTGTTTGTGCTTTTGCTTCATTAGTTGTTAGTATTATTGTTGATATTATGATTAGTGCTAGCACTACCTTTATAGTTGTTTTTGAGAAGTTATTTTTGTTCATGAACACACCCTTCTTTTTTTAACGCGTTTTATAACGTGTTTTCTTCTTATTTATTTATTAATTTATCTATTTTTTATTGTTTATAAATCTTTTGCCTTCGTCTATTGTTTTTTTGTTATTATTCTATTTTTTTAATTAACAGGGTATGTTAATCCTTGTATTTGGTCGCAGTTAAATAATTGGCTTAATTCTAAGTTATTTGGTTGTTTTATGTAATCTTTTAGTAATATGCGGAATGGTTCTATTGTGATTATTTCGAATTCATCGTTTCCATCTCCGTTAGGCATTTCTCCTTTTTGGTTGTTTGCAGGAGGTAGTAATTCTAGTTGTATTTCTACGTATTGCGTGTCGTAATTCCCGCATTTTGCTCCTGATGCTGTGCATGATGGTTCGAATCCTTCTGCGCATTTAAATAAGTCTAATTTTAGTGAACATATTCCTTGACTATCACATCTATTAGTATTTTCTTCGTATAAGCACCCGTTCAAAGTATAACTGTTGCTGGCTGTGTTTGTATCATGGTTTGGTATGAAATTTACTAATTCATCATCTACTATGCACTCTGATAAGCTTACTTCGAATAATGTTTCTTCTTCGCAATAATCTCCTTTTCTATGGGTTCTTCCTGATGTTGTACAACCCACGTTGTAATAACAATATTTATCAGTGTTTCTGTAACAATATCTTCCTGCTTGAGTGATTGGATCATTCACATTACACATTGTTCTTTGCCAATTATAATTGCAATTTTCATTGCAAGAATATCTACAAGTTGTTTCTGACCATTGTGGAAATGTTGTTGTTGAATCGCATATTGCTCCGCAGTTTGTGTCACAGCTACAATAATTACTGAATGATCTTGTGCATTCACCGTTTTCGCAATAAAATTGTGTGCATAAGTAGTTTCCGTAGTTTGCTGGTACTAATCTGTAGAACGCGTCCATTTTTTGTGCGCATGAATTAGTTGTTGAGCACGCTCCTGTTCCTTCTTGTGTGAATATTTTCTCAAAACTTATAGGGTTTGCTAAAGTAGTTGTTGTGTATGCTTGACAAAGCATAGGAATACTTGAAGGATTCATGTTTTGTATTGGTGGCCCATTACATTGTTCTAGTAAGTTTGAGTTGTATGAGCAAGGAGTTCCTTGTATTGTGAGTGTGGCTGTTGCGTCTCCCGCACATATGTTTCCTCTTTCTCCGTCGCAGTTTCTTTCAAAAACTAATTTGTATATTGAATTTATTCTATTTTGAGCAGGATGGTTCGGATTAAATGTTAAACTGGATGTTCCTTCGTAATTAGTTAACATGTTTGTTTTCATTAAGTCTTGTGCTTTTTGTTTTAATTTTTGGAATTCTCCGTACCATGTTGCTTCATAACATTTTTTGTCTTCTCCTTGATATTCGTAGTTATCTGTGCAACAAGTGTGATTTGCTCCGAATCCTTCTCCGTACATTTTTTGTCCTATTTGAAAATTAGTTGTTGAGTATGGATAGCTTGGTTGTGTTGCTCTGTGAGGTATGCATTGTTTTGCTTCGAAATCAAAAGTTGCATCATTTGAAAATATTCCTATTGTTCCTCCTTGTCCGTCTTGTACTTTCACTGTGAAGAAAGCTGTTAATGCATAGTTTCCTATGTTTGTTAAGTTTAATCTTTTTATGGTTTGTATTGTGTAGTCTTGTCTTGGTAATCTGAATTCTTGTATTTCGTTTATGGGTGTGTTTAATTCATCGTGTGTTTCGTTTATTATTTCGTTTCCTTCCGAATCGGTTAGTAGCCAGTTAAGTTTTATTATTTGCATATCTAAAGAGTCGTATGTTTCGCTTGTTTCGTAGAATTCTGTGTTGTTTATTTTTGCGTTGAACCAAGCTGGGTCTTCTATGCTTATTGTATTATCTGGTATGTCCATTGGAGGATATGGTTTTTCTAGGTCTATTTCTGCTTCTGGTTGTTTGAACACGAATATTTTTACGTCTTGATAATCGTATAATTCTTCTTTGTCGTATATTGTTACTCTTACTACGTGTAATCCTATGTCTGTCGATGTTGTTTCTGGATAACTTACTATTCTTCTTGTTTGTTGGAATTCTTCTGAGTCTGTTAATTTAATGAAATCATCTGTTATAGGTATTGTTTGACAATTTAATGATCCTAGCATTACGTGGCATATTTCGTCGTATGTTTCTTTCCACCCGCTGTATTCATATCTTAATGCTCTGTCATCTGGGTCGTATCCTTCTGGTATTATTTGAAATCCTTCTCCTTCTTGTACGAATATGTCGTAATCCGCGTTTAATTCTAATATGTATTGATGTATTAAGTCCAAGGCAGGGTTTCTGTTTTGTATCGCTGTAGCGAACGTTAAAGGTCTTCCTCCTATGTATGATGCTCTGTCTTTTATGATTAGTACTCGATCATACTTGTGATTATGTAATGTGTCTAAGAATTCTATTACTTCCACGTCGAAATAAGAATCGTAATAATTTTTTAAATTAGGTATTATTTGGTGAAAGAATGGATTATTATAATCTTTTTTTATGTCGAAGTTGTGTAAGCTTGCGTCTGCGAATAATAACATTATCGCGAAGTTATGAAGTTTTGTTACTCTTAAATTAGATGCGTAATTAAAGCTGTGTCTTACTAGTACTGGGTTTCTGTTTCTTAGACTTACTCTGAATGGATATGTTGCTTCTACTGATAGAGTATTTCTGTTTAGTATTATTTTTAGTTCTCTTTCTGATTCATTCACTGTTATGTTATGTCCTTGTATTTTTCCTATGTATTCAAAATCTATGCATTCGTTTAGTAAGTCTTGTATTCTGTTTTTTAGTTTTGATTCTATTGATACGTTATTTGTTGATATCATCGCGTTGTGTTTGCAAGGACTTATAAAGTTTGATCCATCTAATTGATTTTCGCTTCCATGATAACAAAGTCTGGTTAATTGATTATATCCGAAGAATCCTGAGTAATCCTTGTTTGCTTCTAAGTCCCTTGAGCATGATAAGAATCTTCTATATGTGTTGTATAAACTGCTTAGTCTAGTTCTGTGTAGTGGAAATTCTGGTATTGAGTATTCTATTACTGGGCAAGGATTTATTTTTGTTAATCCGTATGACACATTTGTTTGTTTTGTTATTGGTGAGCTTCCTGTTTCTTCAAATGTTATGTCTAGTTGTATGTGCTTCGTTGTTTCTGCTTCTAATCCGTATTCTTCTTCTTGGTCCGCGTAGTATATTCCTCCTTGTATCATTAATTCATCTACTGCTTTGTTCGTCGCGGATTCTAAGCACGTGTAAACATAATAATTTATTGATTCTGAGTCTAAGTAATCATTTACTAGTCTTCTTGCTTCTTGTTGAGTTGAATTCTCTGATGCTACGTTGATTAACAATAATAAGAATCCCATTACTACTAGCATCATGAATCCTAATATTACGAAGACTGTGAATTGTGCCTTCTTGTTAGCCTCTTTTTTCATCTTATTGTTTGTTTTTTTATTTATTTAATAAGTTTACTAAAATAGAACTAATAATTTTTTTTATTTGAATACTAGGCTTGCGAAGCTTATAAAGTTCTTTGTGTCATTGTTTAAGTCAGCTGTTGTGTAGTATTGTTCTAGTAATGATTTTCTTGGTTTAAGTATTAGCATTAGAAGTGTTATTCCTAAGTAATTGTTTGTGTTCATTCCTTTTTCATCTACGTATTTTAGGTAGTCTAATGGTTGGTTTTGTTGTATTAAGTCTAAGGCTCCTTGGTCTAATTCGTAAACTTTTTTGTGTGCGTCTTTCTCGAATGGTATGTATGAGTGGTTCGCTCCGTAACTAGTCATATTCGTTGGCACTATTATAGTCGCGGTCTTGTTTGTTTCTAGCAGTGTTTCTTTTATGTCTACTGCTAATTTTTTTAGTTCTACGTCGTGACTTATTAGTATTGGTAGTATTTTTATTTTTTCTATGTTCGAGTCGTATATGTATTGTAAGAAAGGTAGTTGTGATTCGATGAATTCGTCTCTGTCAAAGATTGGTTCTTTGTGTTTTATGTTTCCTTTTTTTATTATTTCTCTTGCTAATGCTTGATCCGTTCTTATTATTCCGTAGGGTGTTTCGTATGGTTCCATAGCTATGCCTGATTCTTGACTTGAATGTCCTATTATTATGAATACGTCAGGCATTTTTTCTTCTGCTATTTGTTTGTATGACCAAGCCGCGCAAGGACCGCTTATGTCATATGAGAATAAAGGCACGATTGCTCCTTTTACGTGCGTCTTAGAATTTGGTTTTGTTGGTAAGTCCCCCGGTCCTTTTTCTGATAAGAACGCTTTTTTTATTTGATTATTGATAAGTGTGGGTGCTCCCGCGTAGTAAATACCTGCTAACTTGTTTTTTCTCATATGATTCATAAAGAGATTTATGTATATAAAGGTTTCGAGATATTACTTTTTTATATTAATACTTTTAATTTTCTATGAAAACCGCACCTATTACTTTGTTTTGTGAAGGCATATTAAATGTGTATGGAGAATATGCGTAAGCATTTGAATCAATCCACCAATGTGAGAATTCATGATTATTTTTTCCTTGTGCAGAAAGATTTACTTCAAATCCTTCAGGAAGAATTAATTCTAAATATCCGTTTGTTTCACTTAATTTGTAGTGAGACATGTCTTGTTCTTGATTTAAGATAACTTCTCCTCCGAACCAAGGTTCTGTTTCAATAGTTAATTTTTTTAGATCAGGATTTGATAAGTAATTCATAGTTATATTTATATTTTGATTAATAACAAAATTTAGCTGAGTGTTTTCATAAAATTTTTCATCATTAGTCCAATTAACAAAAGCATGCCAAACATCATTTTGTTCTTCATATAATTTTATATTGTGTGAAAATTCTGAGTTTTCTTCAATAAACTGAGTTGAAATAAGTTCTTTATTTTCATCTAGTTTTTTAAACAAGGATACTTCGTGTTTTTGGATGCAATTAGAATAAAATTCATTTTCTTCACTAGATAATTCGCCATCCGCACATTCAAGAAGTATTGCTTCCCCACATAAATCAGGATTATTTGCTTCTTTTTGTAGATAAACATAATTTTTTGTTCCGGAGAACCAATTTGAATCTTCATCATCTATTCTTATTGAACAGTTTCTTCCAAGTCCGAAGTCCACGCTCGCGTCAGGTATGTCTTTTAATCTTAGTAGTGATGTTAATTCATTAAGTTTTAGGTTTTCACGTTGTGATCCTCTGATTTCTACGAATATTATTTGAGTGTAATTTTGAGGAATCCATAACGCGTTTTCTACGTTGTATTTAGTCTTAATCATATCTACTAAGAAAGCGACGTTCGAAGTTAAATTATTGTATTCTACTCTTATTTTCTTTATGCCTCCTATGTCTTCTGATTTACCTATGATTGATCTGTTATTTTGTTTTGATATGAATACTTCTGATGTGTCTTTGTATTCTGTGAAGTTAAGAAGATTCAAATTAATGCTTGTAACATCTGTTTCTATGGTTCCAAATAATTTTTTGAAAAAATTAACTAATGAATCCCACATCCTTGCAAAGAATCCTTGTTCTAAGTTCTTGTAAGATAGTATGAACATGTTGAATGGTTTGTTATAGTAAAGCATTGGTTTGTTCTCATTTGATTCGCACTTAGTGAAGAATTCATTATGATTTGGATTAGTAGGAACGTTTGAACAATCCCACGTATAGCCTGCTAGTGCTGGGAAGTTAAGAATGCTATCTAAGTTATTAACAATTGGATCCCTAAGATTCTTAGATTCAAAAGCTACGTAGATGTCTCCGCTGACTTCTAAGCCTGGTGGTAATCCTATTAAGTTATTGTTAGATCCTCTTCTTAGTAAGCAGAATGATCCTAGTAAGTCTTTATTTACTGGTTCGTCATAGTTAATTGTTTTCTCCATGTCTCCGCAACTTATTGTGAATAAGTTCTTCGTGGTTGATTTATTTACTATTTCTAGCATGAACGCAGCCATTAATGATACTCTGTTAAAATCATCTATTTTAATCCATCCTTCATCTCTTTGACATATCCATCTTCCTCTAATCGTGAAAGGTTCAACTATTTCTGCGTTTTCTAATGCGTCTTTGAATGTGTATTCCTCATTGGTTTCACCGTCAAAAATAAAATTAATATCATCATATTGATCAGGATTTACTTCGCACAGGATTGGTTCGCCTCCAAAGAACAACAAACCTTTTTCTTGTATGGATTCTGTTCCATAATTCTTTGTTATAGTATTAGCGATTGTATCATCGTGACGCACCGTTTTTCCATTCCAACAAATACCTTCTCTGTCAACCCAATATTCTCCTTCATTATCTGGTAATGTGTCGTCTCCACAACAAGCACTTCCTGTCCAACCATAACTTATTACTCCGTTACACCCATCCATGTAAGGACCGTACTCATTAATTATCATATCCTCGCTTCTAGGTTCAAAGCCTTCAAAGAATCCTGAGTCATTATCCGCGTTAGGACCGTCAAGGTTTTCTAACCAAGTTCCCCAGTTACCTGAACAGAACCTAGGCTCAGAATTTATGTCTAAATTATTATCTGAATAAGATCTTAAGAACACGTTATCTATTAAGAAATCTATTGTGCTTCCTTGAGGTATGTCAAATGTTAGTACTATTTTGTAAGCTTTAGTTCTATCAAATTCGTTTGTTGAAGTAGAACTTCCATCCATAGGTACAAAATCTATTTGTTCTTCATCACCCTTTATTATTCCTTCTGAGAATCCTGGTTGAGTAATGGCGTGGCCTTGATTTAGATTTATTATTACGTGTTGCCATCTCTTATTATCTACTGTTATTAGTTCGTTTAAATCAAATGATATGTTTTTTCCTTGTGTGTCAACTATTACTAGGTCTTTCAAGAAGTCTTTGTTGTTTGTAGCGAAGTCAAATTGTAAATAGTCAAAATTAGTAAGGTCATATCCTACGCTACTAAGTGCGAATCCTAAGTGATTAGCGTTGTCATATTTATTATTAGCGTGTCCTAGAACTTGTAATAGTCCTCTAATATTAACTGTGTCAAAGTGTATTAATGAATGAGTTGGGCCTCCGTCCATTACGTATCGTGATAATACATATCTTTTTGTGAGCATATTGTTATTTTCGTTAAAGCAACCTGTTACTGAGCCACAGCATTCTTTAAAGAATCCTTTTCCTACGTCTTGATAACAAATGTATGATTGGTTTCTTACGTAGCTTGCTAGTATTGTTTCTGGAGATAATGTTACTCTTCCTAAGCAACAATCAGTACCTATTGTTACTCCTAAACAGATTTCGTTAGCTTGTTCAGAATAAATTTTTCCTCCTATTTCTAAGCACATTCCTTGTTCAAAGTTTTCACAGTAAGCATTTTGACCTAAACAACAAGCGCCATCATCTGAGTTTACTAATTCTCCGTTTCTACAATATTGAGTGTTTAAATCACAAACCTTAGTATCGTCTGAACTAGGATAGTTAAAATTTAAGCTTAAATGAATTGCTTCACAGCTAATCGTTGTATCTATAGAGTCACCTAAGCAGTTCTCAGGTGAAATACAATCATCTTGAGGAATAATGTTGCTATCTCCTTCTCCGCTAGCTCCTGTTTCTTCATCACAAATAGGATCGTAAGGGAATCTTATACAATAATGTTCTAGGTCCTCATTTGCTAATGATTGTAAGTAATTAAATAGTGATGTCCATTCGTCTTCTCCTATTTTTACTTCACAAAGTCCACATTGATCTCTGAATTCATCAGAGGCTCCTAAGTCATGTCTTAATATTTCTCCATCACTGCTTTTAGGACAGAACACGAATCCTTCAGACGCATCATAGTATTCTTCATAACATTCAGCTATTTCTCCTACTTCATAATCACAATCTTCTACATTAGAAAAAAAGTTAAAACTAAATATTGTATCTGTACACATTGGATTAGTAAGACTGTCTGGGCTTGGAAAAGTGTTAAATAAACTTATATTGTTTTCACCAAATTTTCCTTCGTTATAAGGATCACAATAGAACCATTCTTCATAATTAGATACGAACATCGTGTCATATCCGTACATTAATATTCCAGGGTGTAAAGATGCTTCGCGCCACGTATAATTTCTAAATGGAGCACTAACAGGTGGTTCATTTCTTAATCCTCCTTCTAGTTTAACAAAGTTTCTGGAATTATCTAAACATACAAATAATCCGTCAGGAGTTATATAGCCTAAGTCATTATATTCTATATTTTGTGTGTTCCAATTGCAAGAATTAGTGTTAGTACCTGGAATTGAAGCGCCGTTACATTCAGCACTAGAAAATACATGTGGAAAACTCTTTGTTTCAGTGTTATATACACCATAGATTGGTTCGCAGTACCAATCATTAATACACTCAGTTTCATCTTTATCAAAACAATACTCGCTCGCATCATATTCACTGAATACGCATTCATTATTATAATCTACTGAGCAAAAAGGAGGCGATCCTGGAGCACAACCATTAGGCACACAGTAACTATCTCCATAACATGACATGTCTGTTGCGCATCCATAATCATAACCCGCGTATTGGTCGTAACTACAAGAATTAAATTGATTTTCGTTGTAAGTTGTTACGCTACAACTACAACTTCCTATTCTTAATTTATTATCTCCACATACCAAGTCGTTTCCATCACTAGCTGAAGGATTAAACCAAGCAATGTCTGTATCTGGATAATTGTTAATGTTTGGATAATAAGTTCTTATGCTTGAATCCCAACCCATGAAGAATGCTGCTTGGTCTTGATGATTCATTCCGTAACAATCAGGATCAGCCATGTCTGGTAATCCGTCTCCATCTGAATCCGCGTTAGTTCCGCCTGTGTTACAGTACTCATACATCATCATTCTTTTTTGTTCATCTGTTAATCCTGGAATGTTGTCAGGGTTCCATTCCAAAACTTGTTGATTACATATGCCTCCTGGACCTCCTAATCCTACAGTTCCTGGTAACGCACCACCTCTATCAGCTCCTGGATCTCCTGGACTACCTGATGATCCTCCTTCACAAAAATTAGGCGGTAATTGAAATAAATCAGGATTTTCACCTGTGAAACTAAATAATATTATTCCTCCAGCGCCACCACCCCCTGCGCCACCACCACCACCAAAACGATCACCATTACCAGATCCTCCTTTTCCACCAGATCCTCCAGCGCCACCTATCGCCGTAATTTTACCTTGACTACCTGTACTTATATCTGCTAAATTAATTTTTATTTCTCCAGCACCACCACCACCTGATCCTGGACCTCCTCCTTGACCACCATATCTTCTACTGCCTGAAGTATCTGCTCCATCTTGACCATCTCGACCATCTTCACCATCAACAGAAATAATACCATTTAGTACTAATTTGTTTAAATTTAAAACCACGAAGCCTCCTGCTTTTCCACCAATATAACCATTTCCTGCTTGAGTTCCTCTCCATCTACTACCTATAGATCCTGAAAATCCACTAGCAGTACCTCCGTGTATTCCTATTTTTCCGCCTGCTGCTCCTGCAGCACCGCCTCCGCCAAATCTATCATCTTCATTACCACCTACTCCTCCTCTTCCTCCTGAACCTCCTCTTGAAGCAGATAAAGTATTTGGAGACTTATACCACGCTCCTGTTCGTCGAACTGAAGAAGGTTCATTAGCTGAAGTTGCAGAATAAAGTACATTATTACTATATGGCGCATTAAAAAATTGCAATATAATATTTTCTTCTATTATTAATTCATTAAAATCAAAAATTTTTGGATTATTACTATTATAAACGCCTTGTGTTTGACTAAGTGTTACGTTTTGACTTGTAGAAACTTTACAAGTAACATCATCACCACCTTGAGTACAAAATCCGTTAGTTCCTGAAGTCACACACCAGATTCCTCCTTCTGCGTTACAATCTTCTAGGTTTGTTTGTGCGTTTGTTGTGGTTGTGAATAAGATTATTAATGATAGAATTATTAGGGTTAAAGTTATTTGTTTGTTTTTATTTAGAGTTGTATTTTTTTTACTTTCTTTTTTCAAGATTCACCCTCTTTTGCGTATATGTTTGTCTTGTTGTGTTTTTGTATTTAAATGTTTCTTTTTTATTTTTTTTCTTAGAATTGTTATTTTTTTAGTTTTTTTTTATTTGTTTTTATTTAAATTTTTGTTTATTTCTGTGATTGCTTTTTTTGCTGTGGATTCGTGTCCTAGGGTTCGGATTAGGCTTTTTTGTTCTTCTTGTGCTCTCATGTTTTCTGGTTTTGTTGCTAGGCTCGCGATTGCTATTTTTAGTTCGTATTTCTTTATGAGTTCTAGGTTTTGTTGTATTCTTCCTATGATTTTTTGTGGTTCTTTGTTTGTGATTAGTTGTTCTGTTGATATGATTATTGTTTTGTTTTGTTCTTTTATTTTTTTGGCTAGTGCTTGGTTCATTCCGCTTCTTCTGTAGTGGTGGTTGTCTTTTTCTTCTATGCTTTCTAAGTCGTAGATGTGTGTGACGTGTTTGTTTTCTATTGTTTGTAGGTTTGCTTTTGCGAAGTTCATTCCTGTTTTATTCGTGTTTTTTAGGATTAGGTTTGCTGTTGTTATTTTTGTGTTTGGATTTTTTTGTTTTAGTTCTTCTAGGTATTCTTTTTTTGGTTGTTTTTTTGGTTCGTATAGGAATATTATTGATGTTGTTTTTAGTTTTTTTGCTATGTCTATGTATTCTTGTTCGTTTCCGTTCGGGATGCAGATGTCTGTGAATTCGTTCATTTTGTTTTTAAGAATGTTTTTTTAGTTTATAAGTTTTTTAGTGTTTTGTTTTTTTTTGTTCTTTTATTAGGGCGTAAATCCATTCGTCTACGTATTTATTAGCTTTTTTTTCTCGTTTTCTTAGTAATCCTTCTTTTGTGAATCCTTGTTTTTCAAGAACTCTGCAGGATGCAAGATTATATGAGAACACTTTTGCTTCTATTCTTATAATGTTAGGATTTTTAAATAAGTGTTCTAGGAATTCTTTGAGAGCTTCTGTGACATATCCTTTGCCCCAATATGGTTCGCCTATCCAATAACCTATGCTTACTACGTGTTCTTTTATTTTTTCGTATCCTATCATCCCTATTAATTCTTTATTAATAGTTATGGCGAAGTTTTCTGTTGATTCTTTTTCTTTGTTTATTTTAATCCATTTTTGTGCGTCTTTTAGGGTATAGGGGTGTGGAAAGTTATCTGTGAGATTTAACCATATTTTTTTGTTGTTCCCGATTTTTGAAAGTTTTTGTGCGTCTGAATCTTTTAATGGTCTTAGAATTAGTCTTTTTGTTTTTATTTGTTTCATCTTCAAAAAATATTCTTTTTTTTATTTAAAAAGATTTGTGTGCGCTTCTTAACGTTTCTGTTTCTTTATATTCTTGGTTCTTGTTTTAGTTTGTTTCTGAATTTTTGTGTGTGTTTGTTTATTTTTTGTTTTAGTTTGTGTGTGGCTGGTTTTATTTTTTCTCTGTGTATTTTTTTTATTTTTCTTTTTGTTTCGTGTGATTTTTCTAGTATTTTTTCTTTGTATCTTCTTGTTTTTATTCTTGGTTTGTTTGGTTTAATTTTTAGTATTAGGAGCGTCGTCGTGGTTATGATTATTAATATTATTAGTATTATTAGTATTGTTTTTGCGTGATTTGTTTTTTTTGTTTCTTGTTGTTTCAGTGTTTGTAGTGGTAGTCCTGATGCTTCTAGTATTTCTTTTGTTCTTGGTTTGTTTGATGTTATGAGTGTTTCGTCCCAGAATTCTGCGTCTGATATTCTGTCTTCTTCGAAGTCTTGAATCGTGTATATGTTAGTGCTTATGTATGCGTATGGTTCTTTGTTCACTGTGTTTTCTATTATCACTACTTCGTAATTTCCTTGTAGCATTGATGATATTCCGAAAATGGTTCCCCACCAGTTTATTAGTTGTGTGTCGTATTCGTTTGCTGAGCTTGTTTCTATGCTTATTATTATTTGTTCATTGTTTATTTTTATTTCGTTGTATTCTATGTTTTCTAGGCTTAATACTTTTTTTAGTATTTCTTCGTTTTTTGAATCTGTTTTGTTAGAGCATCCGCTAATTATTATTAGGGTTAATATCAGCATCGTGATTATTGTTTTTTTCATTTTTAGTATCCTGTTATTCCGTTAGGATCGCAGTTTAGTGGGTCTTCTATGCATTTATTTAAGCTAGTGGTTCTTCTTGCTCTTTTTGTTGCGAATTTCACCGTGGCATCAAATGTTTCTTTGCTTACTGTTGACATCGTGCTTCCTAGTATTGGGACGTAGGAAGTTGCGTATTCTAGTCCTTTTCCTAGGAATACTGCTCCTTTTAGTACTTCTGCGTGTCCTTCTTCGATTTTTCCTTCGGCTAATAATTTGTTGAATTCTTCTACTTTTGAGTATACTTCGTTTACTTCGTCATATATTTTTTTGAATTTGTCTATTTGTTCATTTATTGCTTGGTACTGCGCGGATGCTCTGTCATATTTGTTTTTCATGTCTTCTAGTCTTGACATTTGCCACTTCATTTCTTCGCTTCCTCTAGAAAATGACCATTCCCACGCGTGACTCGTCGCAGCATTTACTGCTTCTTGTGCTTTTCCTGATCCGTACGTTATTATGTTATTTTTCATGTCATCTATTAGTTTGTTTGCTTCTTGGTCTATTCTTTGTAGTGTTTGTTTTTCTTCTTTTATTTGTTCCATTCTTTGTAGTAGCTCAGTTACTGTTGCGTCTTTGTTTTGTCCTCTGAAACTCGTGAAGTCTTTCGCTATCATTCTTTTTAGTTCTTCGTCTTCTACGTCTTCGAATAGTTTTTCTCTTTCGTTTCTGAAATAATCTCTTTGTATTTCTGGTGGTGAATTAGAGTACATTAAGTCTTGTTGTTTTTTTAGTTCTCTGAGTTCTTTTTGTAATTCTTGATTTCTCCAGTCATATTTTAATTTGTTTTCTATGTCTCTTATTTTGTTTTGTGTTTCTGATAAGTCGCTTAGTTTTATTGTTTTTCCTATGCTTTCATAGCATTCTTCTTTATTGGTTCCTCTTAGCATGTCGCATGCTTCAAAGTTTTTTTCTTGTGTCGCTACGCTTATTATGCAATCATTTTTTTCGTAGGATCCTTCTCCACCTATCATTTTTAAACAATGATTAGGATCGCCTGTGCTTTCAGCTACCATTAAGTAGCATTTGTCTTTTGGCGGGTTTGATTTGTCAAATCCTTCTGGTGCTTCTATTTTTTCGCAGTAGGATGGGTCTCCTCTTTCTACTGCTAAGTCTTGGTAGCAGTGTCTTGAGTCTGGGTCGTTCGCGCATGGGTCTCTTGATGGGAATTCGAATTCGCATTCTGAGCTTGCTAGCGTGAATAGTACTAGTATTAGTAGAATTCCTTTTTTGTAATAATTATTTTTTGTTCCCAACATTTTTTTGTTTTTTATTTGTTGTTTATATTATTTTTCTTTTTTGTTTTTTTTTTTGGATAAATTATTTAAACTCTTTAGTTGTTATTTGTTTCATGGTTAAGAATAAGGTTATTCTTGTTATTAGGGATGGTTGGGGTTTTCGTTCTTCTAAGAATGATAATGCGATTGCTTCTTCTGATACGCCTAATACTGATTTCTTGATGAAGAAATATCCTAATGTTTTGGTTAATGCTAGTGGTGAAGCTGTTGGTGTTCCTAAGGGTTATCAGGGTAATTCTGAGGTTGGTCATATGACTATTGGTTCTGGTAGGATTATTTTGCAGTCTTTGGAGCGTATTAATAATAGTATTAGGGATAAGAGTTTTTTTAGTAATTCTGAGTTTTTGGGTGCTATTAATAATTGTAAGAAGCATGGTTCGTCTTTGCACATCGCGGGTTTGCTTCAGGAGGAAGGTGTTCATAGTCATATTAGTCATTTGTTTGCTTTGCTTGATTTGTGTGAGTCTCAGAATTTTAGGGATGTGAAGCTTCATTTGTTTACTGATGGTAGGGATTCTCCTGTTACTCATAGTTTGGTTCTTGTTAGGAAGGTTAAGCGTAAGCTTGTTTCTTTGGGTTTTGGTGTGATTGTTAGTGTTTCTGGTAGGTATTACGCGATGGATCGTGATAAGCGTTGGGATCGTACTCGTAAGGTTTATGATTGTGTTGTTCTTGGTAAGGCTTCGGATTTTGATGATGTTGAGTCTTATATTAAGTTAAGTCATGGTGCAGGGGTTACTGATGAATTCATTGTTCCTGGGAAGCTTAAGGGTTACGCGGGTTTTGGGAAAGATGATTCTTTTATTTTTTTTAATTTTAGGACTGATAGGACTCGTCAATTAACTAGGGCTATTGTTGAGCCTTTTTTTGGTGGTTGGTTTAGGTGTAGGAAAAAGGTTTTTTTTGTTGGTATGACTCAGTATTATAAGGGTATGAATGCTAGGATTGCTTTTAATGAGCAAGTTCTTAGTGGTCTTCTTGGGGGTGTTGTTGCTGGTAATGGTTTGAAGCAGTTGAGAATTTCTGAGACTGAGAAGTATGCTCATGTTACTTTCTTTTTTAATGGTCAGGTTGAGAAGCCTTTTAGGGGTGAGCGTAGAATTCTTGTTCCTTCTCCTAGGGTTGCTACTTATGATTTGAAGCCTGAGATGAGTGCTTTTGAGGTTACTTCTTCTTTGGTTAGGGAGATTGATAGGCAAGAGTTTGATTTCGTTGTTGTTAATCTTGTTAATGGTGACATGGTTGGTCATACCGGCGTTGTTAGTGCTATTAAAAAAGGTGTTGAGGCTGTTGATTCTTGTGTTGGTAGCATTGTTAGTCATGGTTTAAAGAATGGTTATGATTTGTTGATTCTTGCTGATCATGGTAACGCGGAGGATCAGACTCCTGCTTGGCGTACTAGTCATACTGTTAATCCTGTTCCTTTTATTTTTGTTTCTGATAATCCTGATTTTAAGAACGTGAAGTTGCTTAAGGGTAAGGGTTTGCGTGATGTTGCGCCTACTGTTCTTTCCCTTCTTGGTTTGCCTAAGCCTGATGAGATGACTGGTGAAAGCATTATTAAGTTCTAATTCTTTTTTTTTAGAAGTAGTGTGCTATGTAATTCGCGTATATTTGGTGTTGTGTTATTAGTTCTGGTTTTATTTCTTGTTTGGTTAATTTTATTATTTTGTTTGGTTCTGTGTATTCTTTGAATCCTCTGTATTTTTCTTGGTGTGGTTCGAGTTCTTTCATGATTATTTCTATTGTTTGTTCTATGTTTGTTTTTTTTAGTGGTTCTTGTTGTTGGTTTAGTCTTGTTATTGCTGTTGATACTATGTTTATTGGTTGTATTTTTACTAGGTCCAAGCACTTTTTTCTTGTTTCATATGCTATTATTTTTCTGTTTGTGTCGGGACTTATTAGTATTGGTTTGTCGAATGATATGTATATTTCTCCTAGGTGAGTTGTTTTCCATTGGTTTAGGTCTTTTACTGTGAATGTGTATGTTCCTGAGTTTTTTGCGAATTCATTTATTTCTAGTAGTTTTGAGTAATCAACGTTGATAGGTATTATGTATACGTCTGTGTTTTTTGATGCGTTTATTGCTCCTTGTAATATTGATGGTTTGAAATCTTTTACTAGTCCGTCTCTGCTTCTTGTTCCTTCTGGGAATAGCATTATGTTTCTGTTTTTGCTTAGTATTGTTTCTGTTGTTTGTATTATTTTTTGTATTGCTGCTTTAGGATTTTTTTCTCTTTCCACCCATATTATTCCTGATCGTTCTATTACGTATTTCAGGATGGCTTCTTTTATTCCTGTTTCTTTTTTTATTAGGTTGTTTCCCATTAACGCGAAGGGTGTGTCTCCGTCGTATTTTGTTATCGTGTAGGGTATTCCTACTGTTTCCCACATGCTTCTGTGTGGTCCTGCAAAGAATAGTGCGCAGTCTTTTTTTTGGTTTTGGCGTTTTATTAGTTCTTTTGTTTCTTTTGGAACTTCGTATTCTTTGAATGATGTTGTTTTAATTAAGGGCCACGCGAATGTTTTTGATAGTGCTAAGCACAATGTGTTTCTTCTTCTGTTTTTGTTGCTCATTTTGATTGTTTTTTTATTTCTTCGTATTCTTCAAATGATTTTATTGCTAGTTCTTTTATTCTTGGTATTGTTTTTATTTCTTGTAATTCTTTCTTTGTTATCCACTTATAATTTAGTATTTCTTCTTCTTGTATTTTTATTTCTTTTGGATTTGTTGGTTCTGCTATGTATTCTATTCTTTGTATTTCTTCGTTGTTTTTTTTGTGTGTCCAAATCATGAATGGTTTGTCAGGTTCTTTTTCTTTGTTTAATATTTTTATGTCTAGGTTGGTTTCTTCTTTGATTTCTCTGTGTATTGCTTTTGTTATTGTTTCGTTTTCTTCTACGTGTCCGCCTGGATGCATCCATATATTTGCTTTTTTGTGTAGTATTAGCAATAGTTTGTTTTTGTGGAATATGAATGCGTTCGTTGTTGTTTTCATTTCTTTTAAAAATGATTAGTTTTTTAAATAATTGTTGATTTCTAGTTTTCCTTCTTAAGTATTAACTTTAGAGTATGATTGGACGCGTTATGCGTTTTTATTGTTTTTTTAGATTTTTTTATGTATTATTAAGGTGTTGTTATGAGAAAAAAGAATTTGGTTAAGGTGTTGGCTTTAAGTAGTCTTTTGACTTCTCTTAGTATTTGTAGTTCTAAGTATGTGTCTCTTGGTTCTGTTATTTCTGATACTTTTTCTTCTAGAAAAATTGAGGCTTCTAGTTTAGAAGCTATTTGTGAGCCTAATGTTGATTCTTTGAGGAACGTTGTTTATTCTTCTGATTTTGTTTGGGATGATGATGCTTATTCTAATTATAAGTACTTGGTTGATGATACTGTTTTTGGGGGTTATTCTTTGGCTAGTAGTTCTTTTAATAGGATTCATGTTTTGACTAAGAAAGGTAGTGATATTTCTGATGAGATTAATATTTTGGGAAGGAGTGATTTTGCTGATTTGTTAGGTGTTAGGGTTGGCGAGGTTGGTTCTGCGAATGATCTTTTTGGTAATCTTCAGTTATTTGGTGAGTTGTATGCCAGGATTGCTAGGGAGGAGGGTGTTGATAGGCGTTTGCTTTTAGCTGTTGCTAGTGTTGAGTCTCGTTTTAATCCTTATGCTATTTCTAGGGCTGATTGTTTAGGTCTTAATCAGTTGAGTCCTTATGTTTATTTGGATTCTAATCCTTTTGTTCATGAGGATAATGTTCGTGAGTCTGCTAAGTATTTGAGGAGTCTTCAGCGCAGGTTTGGTAATGATACTTTGGCTTTGACTGCTTATAATAGGGGGCCTAGTGCGCTTAGCAGAGTTATTAATGATGCTAATTCTGAGGGTTTTTTTAGTGCTGATGATATTATTAATTTTGAGAAGAATGGTAGATTTGTTTTGCCTAAGGAGTCTAGGGAGTATGCTGATAAGGTTTTTATGTATAAGGAATTAATTAGGTTGTATCATCCTAATAATGGTGAGTCTAATTTTTTGGCTTTGTATCGTTCTTTGGAGAAGCAACGCCAGGATAGAATTGATAATATTTAATAAAGAAAAAAAAAGGTTTTTTTATGCGAATAGTTCGCATCCGCTTATGTCTGATAGTCTTGTTAGTTGTTGCATGCCTGGGTATAGTTGTCCGTTGATTTTCCATGTTGGGTATCCTGTGATTCCTTCTTGTTGGCATGTGTTTCTGTTTTGGTCGCAGTCTATGAAGTTTATGTGTTGCATTGATTCTTGGAACATTGTTTTTTGTTGTTGGCAGAATCCGCACCATTCTGTTCCGTAGAATATTGCGCCTTGTTCTGTTAGGCACTTGGCGAATTCGTCTAATTCTCCTTCTCCTGCTACTACGTTACTTGTTGGTTTTGCTACTATGAATACTATTGTTCCTATTAGTACTGCTAGTATTCCTGCTGTTGCGTATAGAAGCACATTATTTTTTTTTGTTTCTTGTTTTTTGTTTCTTTTGCCCATTTTATTAAGTCCTCTTATTTATTTAGGGGTGTTTTGTTTTTGTTTATTTATTTTGTGTTAATCTTTAGATACCTTTATAAAGTTCTTTTTTCAATTCTTCATTTGAATAAAAAAAATTAATTGGAGGTTTTTATTATGTCTTTTTTGGAAAATGTGAAGGATTCTTTGAGAGCTATAATTTTTGATGATAAAGCTATTAGTAAGTTGGCTAATAGTAATAGTGCTACCGGTTTTGGTTTTTTGACTTTGGCTCTTTGCTGGTGTGGCTATGGCGATTTCTGCTTTGAATGTTACGGGTTTGATTTTTATGCCTATAATTTTGATAATTAGTTTCGTTATTGGTTATTCTATTTATCATTTCATTGCGAAATTTCTTTTTAAGGGTAAGGCTACTGGCGCTCAGTATTTTAGGTCTTTGAGTAATTGTTTTATTTTGTATTGGTTCGCGTTTATACCTGTTATAGGTGTGTTTTTGCAGTACATTATTGGTTTATGGATTTTAGGTCTTAATGTTTTTGTTTTGATGAAGGTTCATAAGTTAGCTGCGTGGAAGGCTGTGTTGGTTTTGTTAATACCTATTATTTTGTTGTTAATTCTTGGTTTTGGCAGTTTGTATGGCGCGATGAGTCCTTCTTATATGGTTCCGCCTAACGCTTAATTATTTTTTTATTTTTTTATTTTTTTTCTTGGTTTTTTGAATAATATTTATAAAAAAGTTGTTATTTCTGAGTGATTATGAGTTTTAGTTTGCGTGAAGAAAAGGAATTGTCTGATTTTTTTAGGCCTTTGCTTAATAAGATTGAGAGTATAAGCTTGGTTAATTGGTCTGCTTCTGATATTAGGGAGAAGTTTGGTAAGCAGAGTCTTAATCAGATTTTGGAGAGTAAAGAATTATTTTATATGCAGGCTTGTTCTCCTTTGACTTTGGTTTTGAAGGATTACATGGAGAAGGAGAGTGTTAGTTCTGTTTTAGTGGTTGAGGAGCTTTTTGATTTTAGGTATGGTGATTTTGGTCTTCATTTTGGTTTGGAGTTTGATTTTTTGGATTCTTCTTTTTTTGTTCATTTTAAGGAGTTGAAGAATGTCGAGGTTGGTAAGGGTTCTTATGTTAGTGATCAGAGTCGTGTTAGGACTGAGCAAGTTTTGAGGTTTAATGGTGTGTTGGATCCTGATAAGAATTTGTTTGAGAATGGTCGTAGTATTCTTGGTTCTTTGAAGTATTTTGATTTGGATAAGCAAGTTAATAGGATGATTTCGCATAATAGTAATCCTGATGTTTATGCTCGTAGTCTTAGTTATATTAATAGTGGTTTTGGTATTAGTTTTCTTAAGTAGTCACTGGACATTCGTGGAGGTAGTGTTTTTATAGTTTTTTTGTTTATTTTTTGTTATGATGTTCGTTGTTCGTTGTGATAGGTGTGGTAATGATCAAAAGGTTGCTCCTCGTATTAAGGGTAGGTGGGAGGTTTCTGGTAAGAGTAAGCGTTGTGTTTATTGTGGTAAGACGTTTAAGATTCATTCTGATTTTTCTAAGACGAGGATTGTTAGGGAGCTTCCTGTTTCTTGGTGATTTATTTTGTTTTTAGATACTTTTTTTAATAAGTTTTGATTTCTTGTTTTTATGAAGGTTTTTGTTGAGCGAGATAAGTCTTGGAAGGAGTTAGAATTTAGTGGTACTTATGAGTCTTTGTTAGAGTTGTTAGGCGTTAATTCTGAGGAAGTCTTAGTTATTAAGAATAATGAGCTTGTGTCTTTGGATGAGGTTTGTGAAGGTGATGATGAGCTTAAGTTGTTAAGTGTGGTTTCT
>Ga0334882_1000758_pt1 | contig 45563 bp, 37 predicted proteins | sample GraSluR1_MG_5_FD_207226 | JGI IMG/M metagenome (GOLD analysis project Ga0334882, IMG submission 207226) | Sludge microbial communities from methane-producing bioreactor in Wageningen University, Netherlands - Granular Sludge_15_04-R1 | ecosystem: Engineered > Bioreactor > Anaerobic >... | reverse complement strand
CTGACCGGCTGACCGTCGGGCGCATTCCACTCCAACCCGTGCGGCGCCCTGCCTATCGAAACAACCGGGTTCTTCACAGCGTCCATCCGCACGTGGGGAATGGCAACCCCGTACCCGACTCCCGTGCCGAACGCCTCCTCGCGCGAAAGCGCCGCCTCCGCGATCTTGTCGCTGTCTATCCCGGCGCGGACCGCAACCTTATCCGCAAGCTCCCTGACTGCCTCTGCACGATTGGTCGCCGCCATCTCCGCGATCAGCCCTTCCACGGGCACAAAGTCCATCAGGCTCACTGCCGCCCGCCTCACCATCGCCAGCCGCATCCACGGCCCCATGATCGCGCACGAAACCACCGCGCTCAATACGATCGCCACGAACACCGGCGGTGTGATCAGCCCCGTCTCCAGTGCAACGACCGCCACCACGATCTCCATCATCCCCCCGGCAGTATGCGATATCGAGATCAGGTCACGGTTGATCCGCGGCGCCTTCGTCAGGCTCACCCCAACCCATGCACCCAAATAACGACCCGAAATTCCGATGACGCACATGAACGCCACCAGGAACAGGTCGAAGTTCGCTGCAACGTCGATCTTCAGCCCGATCGTCGTGAAAAACAGAGGCACGAACACCGCATGGACCATTTCCGTAATGATGCCGCGAGTCTGCTCGGAAAGGTTCTTCGCCTCCCCCATCACAACGCCGGCGATAAAGAACCCGAACAGGGCGTGTATTCCTATCCTCTGAGTAACCGCCCCCAACAAGAGCCCCAGGAGACACGCAAACGTCAGCGACGTCCCCGGCTCCGGCAGTTTCTTTCGATGAAGCCCCTCCAGCGCCCGCGTCGCTGTCCGCGGCCCCAGCCAAAGCGCCAGCCCCGCGATACCCACCGTCCCCGCAAAGATCGCAATGACCGACCCCACCTCCACCGTAACCTGCATAAACAGGCCTAACACAATCGTGAACAGCACCCACCCCATCAGGTCGTTTACCGCCAGCGCCGACACGATCAGAAATCCCACGTCGGCCTTCAGCAGACCCATATCGTGAAGCACCTTAGCGGCAACCGGCATCGCGCTGATCGTCATCACAGTCGCCATGAACAGGGCGAAAACCACCCGCTGACTCGGATCCACAAGGTAATGCGCCGGCAGAAACAAGGCTGGGACAAAGGCAACGACCATCGGCAGCACAATGTCGGAAAGCGCTATTGTCAGCGCCCTGCCGCGCTGGCGCCATGCAACTGAGAAGTCGATTTCGAACCCGATAGTCAGCAGCAGAAAAAGCAGCCCCAGCCAGGCCACCGTGTCCAGCATCGTCTCCTGAACCACATTCGGCGGAAAAAGCCACCCATGCACCGCTGGCGCAAACCGCCCCAGCACCGTCGGACCGACCAGCACCCCCACGAGAAGCTCCGCCGTCAGAGCGGGCTGCCCGAACCGCCGGAACAGTTCCCCCAAACCGCGTGCCAACGCAAGCAGCACGAAGAGCTGTGCCAGAAACAAAAAAATATGCGTCTCATCGAGATAGTGCACGGCCGCCCCCAATCTGGTTCTGTAGAGCCCCGTCCTTCAAGCAACATGAAATCGACATTAACCGGCTCGTGCATGACTTGGAGGCGCGTTTTCTCCTCCAACTCCCAAGCCCCCTCTGATCCAACCGCAAGTCGAAAAGGCGCGCAAAAACCCCCTTTGCCCAGGTCCTCAATTCGCAATCAGGTGTGCGATCAACCGCTCTGAGCCGTCAACCCGAAGATGGAAAACAAGCTGTAACAGCACTGCGACCGGCCTAAAACAGCCCGCCGCATCGATCCGTCAAAGTGCTTAGGCCGGTACGACCTTCGTCGCTTCCGGTCCTTTCTTGCCCTGGCCCGGTTCGTACTCAACCCGCTGGCCGTCGTGCAGGGTCTTGAAACCCTCCATCATGATGTTGCTGTGGTGGATAAACAGGTCCTCGCCGCCCTCGTCAGGGGTAATGAACCCGTAACCCTTCTTGTCGTTGAACCACTTCACAGTACCACTATTCACTTAACTTCTCCCTGGGTCCCAAACACTGACCCTTGCCACAAACTTCCCCTCTTGTCCAAACGAGCTGCTCCCGAGGGATTGAAAAGCAGCTCTCTCTCACTTTGGGGCGAATTCCAACCGAGAGGTAAGGAGCTCTCTTTACTCGATACATAGCCCCTATTTTACATAGCGGACCCAAAAAAATCATCCACTTTTTTACAGAATCAGGAAAAAAATGCATTCGCACCCACAGTCCATGCATCTGGTTCAGGCGACTTGGGGGCGCAGCGCTTGAGTTGCCGCCGCAAATGCCTACAATGGGAGGCAGTCAGGCGGGCTAACGCGCCTGCGGGGGTATCTTATGAAGGAGAGCTGATCGATGAAAGGCATGGCGGGCAGGATCGGATGTTCGGCAGTTGCGGCAGTGTTGTCGCTTGCGGCCATCGGGTATTCACAGGCAAAGTTCTATATATCAACAGACGGCAATGACGCATGGTCAGGGCGCCTTTCGTCACCCGACTCAGCCTGCACGGATGGACCATTCGCCACGCTGGAGCGTGCCAGGAATGCCGTGCGGCAGTTCGGGGGCAAGCTTCCGGAAGCAGGTGTGGAGGTTTGGGTGCGCGGGGGGGACTATTTCCTCGATGCGACCTTCGAGCTAACAGCCGCCGACAGCGGCGATGCACAGACGCCGGTGGCCTATCGTGCATACCAGGATGAATCCGTGCGGCTGATCGGAGGTCGCCGGGTGTCGGGTTTCGGACCTGTTCGGGATGCGAAGGTGCTTTCGCGGATCCAGCCGCAGTACCGCGACAAGATCGTAAAGGTTGACCTGAAGGCGGCAGGCATTACGGACTTTGGCAAGCTGCGGCGTCGAGGTTTCGGCGGTTCGGGTACGGCCGGGCTGGAACTGTTCTTCCTGGATCGGCCGATGGAGTTGGCTCGCTGGCCCAACACGGGCTGGGTCAGGATCGCCGATGTGCCGGACGGGCCGAAGGGCGGCAAGTTCGCCTACGAGGGCGACCGACCCAAGCGATGGACCGCCGCCGATGATATCTGGGTGCATGGCTTCTGGACACAGGACTGGGCGGACACGTATGAGAAGGTCGCCTCGATCGATACCGAAAAACGCATAATCGCCACGGAGCCGCCGCATGGCGTTTACGGCTACACGAAGGGCAAACGCTTCTATGCGCTCAACCTGCTGGAAGAGCTGGATTCGCCGGGCGAGTGGTATCTTGACCGAACCGCCGGCGTGCTTTATTTCTGGCCGCCTGCGCCGCTGGAACAAGGACAGACGATTGTATCTATAATCGATACCGTCATATCGCTGAAGGACACTTCACACGTTACGATTGCGGGCTTTACAATCGAGTGCGCACGGGGCACGGGCGTGGCCATCAGCGGCGGTAGAGACAATCGAGTCGTCGGCTGCGTGATCCGCAACATGGGCAATGCCGGCGTATCGGTTGCCGGCGGCCGGAGCAACGGTGTAAGCTCATGCGACATTTACGGCACCGGCGACGGCGGCGTACACCTGTCCGGTGGAGACCGCAGGACGCTCACACCGTCAGGCAATTACGCCGACAATAATCACATCCGCCATTACAATCGCTGGTGCCTGACGTATCGGCCGGCGGTGGGCGTCAGCGGCGTGGGCAATCGCGTATCGCACAACCTCATCCACGACGGTCCGCACAACGCCATCCAACTGGGCGGCAACGACAACATCATCGAGTACAACGAGATATTCAACGTATGCACCGAATCGGACGACGTCGGGGCGTTCTACATGGGTCGCGACTGGACGACGCGCGGCAACGTGATTCGGCACAACTTCTTTCATCACATCCACAGCGCCGCCGAGCAATACCGTCACGGCTCGCGAGTCGTGTACCTCGACGATGCGGCCAGCGGCACAACGATTCACGGCAACGTATTCTACCGGGCAGGGTCGCTGTGCGCCGTCAACGTCGGCGGAGGACGCGACAACATAATCACTAACAACGTGTTCGTCGACTGCGTCAACGGTGCTCTGATCGACGCGCGCGGCCTTGGCTGGGCCAGGGGGCATATCGCAGAGGGCGGCGACTGGCGTATGTACCGCAAATTAGCTGATGTCAGGCATGATCAGCCACCGTACAGCACGCGGTACCCGGCGCTTTCCAGGATTCTCGATGAGGACCCGGCCGCTCCGCGCGGCAACGTGGTTGCCCGAAACATATCCGTCGGCGGCAGGCTGCTGAACCTGCCCAACGGACAGGAGTCCCTGATTAAGATCGCAGACAATTTCACCGACGGCGATCCGCTTTTCGTCGACAAGGCAGGGCTGAACTTCGCCTTACAGGACAATTCGCCCGCGTACAAAACGGGCTTCGAGAATATCCCGTTCGAGAAGATCGGACTGTACAGGGATGATTTTCGAAAGTCCGCCGCGGGCCGGACCGACGGCAAGGGCTGGATGGGCCGGGCGAAATTCGGCGTGTTCGTGCATTACCTGGGCGGCGGCAGCGACTGGAATGAGAAGGTTGACTCGTTCAACGTGCCGGCCTTTGCAAGGCAGATCGCACAGACCAAGGCGGATTACCTGATTTTCACATTGGGACAGAACTCAGGCTACTACTGTTCACCGAACGAAACGTACAGCCGGTATGCCGGCTACGACCCGACCGACCGCTGCAGCGCACGCGACCTTCCGATGGAGATCGCCGATGCGCTTGCTCCGCATGGAATCAAGCTGATGCTGTACCTGCCCTCGCGGTCGCCGCAGCAGGACCGGCAGGCAATGGCCGCACTTGAGGACGTGCACGAGCGCCAGCCGGCGCCTCAGGCCTTCACAAAAAAATGGTCCGAGGTGATCGCCGAGTGGTCCAAACGCTACAGCACCAAAGTTGCGGGTTGGTGGTTCGACGGCTCATACAACACGGCCGGCTGGGACGACCTGTCAAAGCCGAATAACTGGAACACGTGGGCGGCGGCCGCCAGGGCGGGCAATCCTTACAGCCTGCTGGCGTTCAATCCCGGCGCGGATGTCAACAAGGCATTCACGTCGCTGACTACGGAGCAGGACTACACTGCCGGCGAGCTGAATTCGTTCACGGCAACGCCGCGCGAGAACCCGTGCCCTGCAAACATTCAGTGGCAGCTTCTGTCATTCATGGGCAACCGCTGGGGCGCCGCCACCGGACCGCACAAGCCCGACGACTGGATGATCAACTACATACGACAGGTCAACCGTCAGGGCGGCGTGGTAACAATAGACGTCAATTGCACGGATGACGGTACAATTTACGCACCGCACCTGAAACAGTTAACCGCAATCGGAACGGCAATTAACAAGCAGTAGTCCCAAAGGAGATCAGCGTGATGAATCGAATCAGCATGATTGCAGTCATTGGAAGCTTTGTTCTCCGCGTGTTCGTGCCGGCCGGTCCGGTCAATGCCGCCGAAGCGGCGCCGGCGTTTGTGTCCGCCAGACCCGTCTGGGTGGACGGGCGAGCGGAGGAGAAGAACCTTTCTTTGAGGTTTCGCACGACATTCGACCGGCCGGCCGGACAGCGCACGTTTTTCAGGATCACGGGATCGAGTCTATACCGGATCTATCTGAACGCGCAATTCATCGGTCACGGACCGGCACGCGGACCGCACGGATATTATCGCGTGGACGAGTGGGAACTGCCGCGGGAACTGCTTAAGAAAGACAACTACCTGACCGTGGACGCGGCGGGCTACAACGTCAACAGTTATTACCTGCTTGATCAGCCGGCGTTTTTGCAGGCGGAGGTGGTTTGCGACGGTGCGGTCATTGCATCCACCGGCAAAGCGGGCAGGCCCTTTGAGGCCCGCATCCTCACTGAGCGGGTACAGAAGGTGCAGCGGTACAGCTTTCAGCGCCCCTTCATAGAGTACTACCGCCTCAACAAAGATTGTTCACAATGCCACTTCGATGCGTCGACACCGTTCGAGAGCGTGCCGCTTGCCGTTGGGTCGCCGAAATCCCTACTGCCGCGGCGCATAGCCTATCCGCGATTCGAGCGTATCAGCCCGACGATGCACGTGGCGCAGGGACGCGTTGAGCCCATCGAGGTCAAACAGCTCTGGAAAGATCGGTCGCTCGTCAATATAAGCGACCAGCTCAAGGGATATCGCCAGGACGAACTGGATGTCATCGTATCTAACGACCTGCAGAAGCTCAAGTCGACGATAACCGCACGCCATGATACGGCTTATTCTTCGAAGCCATCCTTCGAGCTGAGCAAAAACGCATTCGCCATACTCGATCTTGGAGTCAACCTCACGGGGTTTGTGGGTTTTCGCGTAACGTGCGACGAGAAGACCAAACTCTACGTAACGTTCGACGAGATCCTGCATGACGGCGACGTCGATTTCAAGCGCCTGGGCTGCGTAAACGCCGTGACTTATGAACTCGGGCCGGGCACGTACCCAGTCGAGTCATTCGAACCGTACACGCTTCGCTACCTCAAGTTCATCGTCGTGGAGGGCAAATGCACCGTTCGGGACGTCTATCTCCGCGAATACGCCAACGACGAGACCGACCGCGCAGCCTTTGCATGCAGCGACAACGCGCTTAACCGCATCTATGACGCCGCCCGTCAGACGTTCCGGCAGAACGCAGTGGATATCTTCATGGATTGCCCGTCGCGCGAGCGTGCGGGCTGGCTTTGCGACAGCTTCTTCATGGCCAGGGTCGCCAGTGACCTGACCGGATCGACAACGATCGAGAAAAACTTCCTTGAGAACTTCCTGCTTCCGGACCGATTCGAGCACCTGCCGGAGGGGATGCTGCCGATGTGCTATCCCGCCGACCATAACGACCGGGTGTTCATCCCGAACTGGGCAATGTGGTTCGTGGTCCAACTGGAGGAGTATCTCGCCCGCAGCGGCGACCGCGCCCTCGTCGATGCGCTTAAGCCAAGGGTGCTTGCGCTTATCGATTACTTCAAGCCCTTCCGCAACGAGGACGGCCTGCTGGAAAAGCTCCAGAGCTGGGTCTTCGTGGAGTGGTCCAAGGCCAACGAGTTCGTACAGGACGTCAGTTACCCGTCAAACATGCTCTATGCCCAAATGCTGGATGTCGCCGGACGGCTGTACAATATGGACGATCTTGTTGCTGAAGCCAGCAAGGTGCGTGCGACCGTCCGCAGCCAGTCATTCGACGGCCAGTTCTTTGTCGACAACGCGGTGCGCAAAGACGGCAAGCTGATCGTTACAAAGAATCACACCGAGATCTGCCAGTACGCCGCGTTCTTCTTCGGCATCGCCGACGACGAAAAGGACGCCGCATTGCGAGGCAGGCTCTGCGAGGCCTTCGGACCGGACCGCCCAAAGACAAAGGCCTACCCGCACGTCCATCCGGCCAACGCCTTCATCGGCAACTACCTGCGCCTGGAGCTGCTCAGCCGCTGGGGCCTCTGCCGACAGTTGAAGGAAGAGCTGGGCGGCTACTTCCTCTATATGGCCGACCAGACGGGCACGCTCTGGGAAAACGTCGGCGCATACGCAAGCTGCAACCACGGCTTCGCCTCGCACGTTGCCCATTGCCTTTATCGCGACATCCTCGGCCTGTATCGGGTTGACTCGGTGAAGAAAACCGTTACCGTGCGCTTCGCAGAGGTCGGACTCGACTGGTGCAGCGGAACCGTGCCTACTCCTGACGGAGCGGTCGCACTCCACTGGTGGATTGACGGCGACAGCCTATGTTACAAGTTGAGCTTACCCGCGGGGTACACCACCCGCATCGAGAATCCAAACGACCGGCGGCTTGTACGCAAATAGCAGCCCCAACGCGAAAGGATAAATGATGTACAGGAGAATTGTGTATGCGGCGATTGCAGCAGCGCTGACCGGCACGGTAAGGGCCGAAGCAGAATTGCCGCAACAGGCGCAAGCGGCATTGAAGAAGGCCACCGGGTATTTTCGGTCCATCGCCACAAACGGAGGCTATGCGGGCATTTATTCGCTCGATCTCAAGGAACGCTACGGCGAGGCGATCTATGAGAAGGCCAGAGCCACCGAGATATGGGTCCAGCCGCCCGGTACGCCCACGGTCGGGCAATGCTACCTGCGCGCCTGGAGGATCACCGGCGATGCATACTATCTTGAGGCCGCCCGTGACGTCGCAAAGGCGCTTGCCTGGGGTCAGCGCACCGTCGGCGGCTGGGATCACCGAGTCGACGTCGCACACATGAAACCCGACGAGCCCCGCGCAGAGCGCAAGCCCGGCCGATGCACTTTCGACGACAGGATCACGCAGGGAGCACTGGAGTTCCTCATCGACGCCGACGGCGCCATGGACGAACCTTGGCTCGACGAGGCAATCGAACTGGGCCTGCAATTCATGATGGAAAGCCAGTTCGAAAACGGCGCATGGCCCCAGTGGTATCCTCTTCGAGGCGGCTATCACGACTACTACACCTTCAACGACAATGCAATCAACGACTGCATTAAACTCATGCTGAAGGCTCACAAGGTTTACGGCAAGGCAGTATATCTGCAAACCGCCGTCAAGGGCGGCGACTTCATCATCGCCTCGCAACTGCCGGCGCCGCAGGCGGGCTGGGCACAGCAGTACAGCCACGACATGAAGCCCGCATGGGCGAGGGCTTTCGAGCCGCCGGGAGTCTGCAGCGCGGTAACACGCCGCAACATTATCACGCTTATCGATTTGTACCTGTATACCAAAGACGCCCGCTATCTGTCACCGATTCCCGCCGCAATCGCATGGCTCAACGACAGTATGCTGGGCGAACATCTCTGGGCACGCATCTATGAGGTGGGCACCAATCGCGCCATCTACGGCGACCGCATGGACGGCAACAAGGTAATCTACGACTACGACAAAGTCAGCCGGCGCGAACGCACCAGTTACGCGTGGCGAGGCGAGTACGGCATCGAAAGCACGATCCGTTATTACGAGAGAATCGTGTCCCTGGGACAGGCGGCGTTCGAGGAACCGCCGCTCCCGACGACCGCACAGCGAGTCGAACGCGCCGCAAGCCTCGCCGGGCGCGTACGCTCAATCATCAGCGCCCTGGACGAACAGGGACGCTGGGTTCGAGACGAAAGCATCACCTGCCAGACTTTCACGAGCAATGTAACGGTGCTGTGCGATTACCTGGAGTGCGTGCAGTAGTAACACCGCATTCGAAGCCGGTTGGTTCTTGCACTGACAGGCGGTGCAGGTATAATCGTCGTCAATGCCAAAAGGAGCCGCAATGCGCAACACGCTTCTTGAAGACGTTGAATACAAGATCGAGACCACCCGCTGGGGTACGTGGCGGCGATATGGCTACATTGACGGCACAAGCTACCATGAATTCACCTCTTACACGTCGCTCTGGGGCCTGCCCCTGGTCCACTATACATACGGCCGTAATCCGGAGACCGGTCGGCGGCGCGTGGCAAAAGGTATCATCGCCGTCGGACGTCTGGCCTGCGGCGTCATCGCCATCGGCCATGCCAGTCTCGGGCTTGTCGCTGTCGGACAGTTGGCAGTCGGAGTGGCGTTCGGCCTGGGGCAGTTGGCAACCGGGGCAGTCGCTGTCGGACAACTTGCCCTGGCAGTCGGCTTCGCACTCGGTCAGTTCGCAACGGGCTACGTAGCCATCGGCCAGTTCGTCCTGGGCAAGTACGGCCTCGGCCAGTTCGGATTTGGAACGTATCTGTGGACCATGCACCGAAGCGATCCGGATGCGATAGCGATGTTCAGATCCCTGCCCGTGATAGGACCGATGCTTCCATGAAGCCGCTTCAGAATCAGGATACGGGCGACTCCCAATCGTCCTCTGCGGTAATTCCACCGTCCTGCCATGTCCACGTGATTTTCTGATACACAAAGGACACCTTCTCGGTATCACGCCCCGCGGATTCGATCCCCGCTATGGCGGCGTTGACGAGCTCAACGGTGTAGTACTGCTCGACGCCGCCGTCTCCTGCTGTGCGATAGAAGCGGAAGGTCACGGTGGTAAGATTTTCGTTGTTGACCAGAACGTTGTAGAGCAGCGGCGTGGCTTTGTCTACGCGCTTGGTTATGGTAATAGGTTTGTGCTGGCGCTTGCCTGTGGGCAAGCCGCTGGCGGCGTCGCGAGGAGATACCAGATCATGAACAAATTCCTCGACAACGATGGTGCCTTCTCGTCCCTTGAACACGCAACTGCCCCGTATCTCGCCCTGGGTCGTTCCTGTTAGGCTCATGTGTACGAAGTCGGCGCCCTCGACACGCGAGGCCTTCGGCAAGGGCAGCGGGTCGGCGGTAGGTGATGGGGCGATGGCGTTGTATATGTCGCCAAGTGATTTCATTGTGGGCCCCGGCGCCGCCGACGGGTCAAGACTGCCCCCGCGAATGCTCAGCGTGTACGTCAACAACCCCGCCGCAACAAGCAGCACGACCAGTGTAATACGTCTTTGAGAACGGCTCATGATGAGTTCCTCCAATCTTAAAAAAGACCTTTGTGTTCTGGACGCCTGCGCCCAATAAGCAAAATGCCCGCGTATCGCTCACGGGCATCTTGCGCATTTCGTTTGTGTCATCACGGCCGGGATTATCCCGCCGCGCCTTGTCTTATACCTTGTCACCGGTCGGGCAGACGAACGGCTTGCGGTATTCGCGCGACACCATGCGGTTCGCCTCGGCGCTGTTCGTAAAGACCTCCTTGACCGGATCGAACTTCAGCAGCGGACCCATCGACATGGGATACTTGTCCAGATCGACCCCGTTGTCCTTGAAGTGCGCAATGGTCCGGTTGAGTGTCTCCACGTTGTCGTCTCGGCTCTTGACTTTTTCAAGTATCGCCTTGGCCTCGGCCGGTGAGACCTTGTTATTCTCGCCAATATAGTAGCTGATATTGGCAAGATGCGCCAGCGCCGCCGACAAATGCCCCTGGAAAGCATCGGAACTGAGGCTCTCGGCCTTGCGGCTTTTTACCGCCTCGACGAAATTGCCGAAGTGGTCGCCGCCGCCCTTGAAGTCTTTGATCTTGTTGCCGTCGAGGTCGTAGGCGGTGCATTCGGTGTAGGTGCGCTGCACGAGAGTTCCCTTTGTGCCGTAGAAGATGACGCCGATCTTGTTGCCCTTGCCGCCGAAGACCTTGTTGATCTCCATGTCGGCCGGGTTGTCCACTTCGAGACCGCGAGTCTCGAAAACCATGCACTTGTCGCCGTAATCGTAAATAGCTATCTCCGTATTGGCGGTGTCTCCGGCGTCGACATAACCGGGATCCTTGCGTTCCGCCTGATACCCCAGACGACCGCCGTAAGCAACCACGCTGTTCGGATGCCTATTGATACCAAGCCCCCAGCGCGCAATATCCGTCTGGTGCGGACCCTGGTTGCCGCTGTCTCCGTTGCCGTAGAGCCGCTGCCAGTGCCAGTCATAATGAAACTGCGGCCTGGTGAGTTTGGGGTCGGTATAAGGCGCCGGTCCGCTCCACAGATTAAAGTCCACGCCATCCGGAATTGGATAGTCGCCCAATGCACCTATCGACTTGCGCCGCTTGTAGCAAAGACCGCGGGCGAAGTTCACATCCCCGATCCCGCCGTCCTCAATGAACTTCATTGCGTTTATCAAGGCCGGATTCGACCGGCACTGTGTGCCAACCTGGCAGATACGTTTATACTTCTTTGCCGCCGCCACCAGCGCAGAGCCTTCGGCAATGTCATAGCTGATCGGCTTCTCGATATAAGCGTCCTTGCCCGCCTGCATCGCCCAAACCCCGCATATTGCGTGCCAGTGGTTCGGGGTAGCCGTGCCGATAAAATCCACTGCCTTGTCGTCGAAGACCACGCGCATATCCTTGACGAATTTCGGCCGCTTGCCCGCCTTCTTCTCCAGCGAATCGCATACCTGCTTGCCGACCTTCTCGTCGATGTCCACAATGTATGCAATCTCGCAATCCTTACGCCCGCTGAAGGCGCCGATCAAACTCCCGCCCCGACCACGGCAGCCGATAACTGCGCAAAGCAGTTTCTCGTTGGCGCTTTGACCCCGCACAACGCCTGCAATCACAGGGCTTGCCGCAGCGGCGAAAACACTTTGCTTCAAGAATTGTCTACGTGTTCGTGTCATAATTTCAACTCCTCATAATTTGATTTGCAGTGCCGTGCTCCCGTCCGGCGTTCCCAGCCTCGCCACATCCGCCTCATTAATAATTCCCAAGTACTCGCGCCCCAAGGCTTAGCTGACCGTATCAGGATACCAGCACAGGCCGATATAATCAAGTGCCCAACTAAATTGCCCTATGAACTTGATTTGCAGGCCTGTGTACCCTAAAATTAAGTCAAGTACGGTTTTCTTCGTGCAAGAGCCGGCGGCGGCAATAACCGACTTGGGCACTATCGTCAATTCAGGTGTATTAAATGATCGAAATCGGCGGCGGCGTATTTATCGATGAAGGCAGTGTGGACTTCGAATTCTCCCGGAGCGGCGGACCCGGCGGCCAGAACGTCAACAAACTCAACACCCGGGTCACCCTTCTGTTCAATGTCGCCGCCTGCACCACTCTGACCGAGGAACAGAAGGCCCGAATCCACAGACGCCTTCCGACGCGCATCAGCAAGGACGGCCTGCTGCGCGTAGTGTCCCAGAGACACCGAACACAGGCCGCCAACAAGGCCGCCGCCGCCGAACGGTTTGCCGAGCTGATCGCAGACGCCCTCAAACGCAGAACGCCGCGCAAAAAAACTCGCGTGCCGCGCGCCGCCGTCGAACGCCGGCTCCAAAGCAAGAAACAGCGAAGCAGACTAAAGGAACAGCGCAGGCAATCAGTTGACTATTGATTCCATACTGCTCAGGCTTACCGCCATTAGAAAGGATCAGACATGGCCAAAATGACTGGTGTAGTCTTGCCCGGCAACAGTACCGTCCAGTTCAAACAATTCGACGTGCCCGAACCCGGACACGGACAGGTCCTGCTGAAGATGAAGGCCTCTTCGATCTGCGGCAGCGACATCCGCGCGATATACCGCGAGCACCTCGGCAAGGGACCCGAAGGCTACCGAGGCGTCATCTGCGGCCATGAACCCGCCGGCCAGGTCGTCAAGGTCGGACCCAACGTTAAGCGCTTCAAAGAAGGCGACCGCACCGTCGTGTACCACATCTCCGGCTGCGGCGTCTGCCACGACTGCCGAATGGGCTACCAGATCAGTTGCAGCAGCCCCCTCCGCGCCGCCTACGGATGGCAGCGGGACGGCGGCAACGCCGATTACCTCCTCGCCGAAGAACGCGACCTCGTGCTCCTGCCCGACTACATGACCTGCGTCGACGGCGCGCTCTGCGCATGCGGCTTCGGAACGTGCTACGAAGGACTTGCTCGCGTCAACCTTAGCGGCGCCGACCGCGTCATGGTTGTGGGTCTTGGCCCCATGGGGCTCGCCGCACTCATGCTCGCAAAGGCAATGGGCGCAACAAAGCTCATCGCCGCCGACGTGGTCGAAGAACGCATAGCCCTCGCCAAAAAGCTCAACCTCGTTGACCTCGCCGTAAAGGCCGACGACAAAGCCCTCGCCGCCGTAAAGGACGCCACCGACGGCGCGGGCTGCGAGGTTACAGTCGACTGCTCCGGCGCCGCCGCCGGAAGACTGCTCGCCATCAAGGCCACACGCCAGTGGGGTCGCTGCGTATTCATCGGCGAAGGAGGAACGGTCGAGTTCGAACCTTCGCCAACAATCATTCACAACCAGATTACCATCTACGGCTCATGGGTAACGTCGGTCCCGCACCTCGAAGACCTCGTCGAGCGAATCCCGCGATGGAGAATACATCCCGAAGACACTGTAACCCACAGATTCACATTGGACCAGGCCGCCGAGGCGTACGATCTCATGGACAAAGGCCGCTGCGGCAAGGTCGTAATCGTATGGGACGACTGACCAGTTATCCAAACAGGCCTGACGGAGGAATCATGAAAACGACAAACCAAACCGAACTTAATCGTCGCAGTTTCCTGAAACTCGCTGGCATGTCCGCCCTCGGCATGGCGGCATCACCCTCGGTTGCACAAGACCCCAAACCGCGACGCCCCAACATCGCCATCATTCTCGCCGACGACCTCGGTTTCTCCGATATCGGCTGCTACGGCGGTGAGATCGACACCCCCAACCTCGACCGCCTCGCCGCGGCCGGGCTGCGCTTCACGCAGTTCTACAACACCGGGCGATGCTGGCCAACCCGCGCCGCCATCATGACCGGCTACTATCCCCAGCAAATCCGCATGGACCCCGCCAAAGGCCGCCTCCCTAAGGCCGTCCGACTCATGCCCCACTTCCTCGCCCCGGCAGGATACCGCAATTATCACAGCGGCAAATGGCACGTCAACGGCGCGCCACTGCCCGTAAAGGATGGAGGCTTCGACCGCTCATTCGTCCTCCACGACCACGACCGATTCTTCTCGCCCCGCAACATGGTCCTCGACGACCGCCGACTCCCGCCCGTCACCGATTCTCCGGGCTACTACACCACCTCCGCCATCGCCGACTACGGCATCGACTTCCTCAAAGAGCACCACGCGAACCACCGCGATAAGCCCTTCTTCCTGTACCTTGCCTTCACCACCCCCCACTTCCCCCTCCACGCACTCCAGGAAGATATCGACCACTACCGGACGCGCTATCTTGAAGGCTGGGACAAGATACGCCGCCAGCGCTTCGAACGCCTCCGCGCCGAAGGCATCATCGACTGCGACCTCTCCAAACCCGAACCCCAAACCATCCCCAAATGGAACCTGCCCGAAAAAGACCTCCACGAACGCATCGGACCCGGCGAAGCAGGCCATGCCGTACCCTGGACCGACCTCTCCGACGAGCAGCGCCGCTTCCAGGCGACCAAGATGGCCATCCACGCCGCAATGGTCCACCGTATGGACCGCGACATCGGACGCGTCCTCGACCAGATCAAAGCCATGAACGCACATGAAGATACGCTCGTTTTCTTCCTCTCCGACAACGGCGCAAGTGCCGAACAGATCATCCGGGGCGACGGCCACGACCCCGCCGCAGCCCCCGGCTCGGCAGCATCTTATCTCTGCCTCGGCCCGGGCTGGTCAACCGCCGCCAACACCCCGTTCCGCCTGCACAAGTCATGGGTCCACGAAGGCGGTATCGCCACCCCGCTAATCGTCCACTGGCCCAAAGGCATTGCCGCCCGCGGCGCTCTCCGCCATACGACCGGCCACTGTATCGACTTCGTTCCCACCCTGCTCGACCTCCTCAAGATCGACCCGCCCAAAACCTGGAACGACCTCGAACCTCCGGCCCTGCCCGGCAGGAGTCTCCTGCCCGCCTTCGCCCAGGACCGCCAGATCAAACGCGACTTTTTCTTCTTCAGCCACATAAACAACCGCGCACTGCGCGTCGGCGACTACAAACTCGTCCGAACCCAGGCCGACGCCGACTGGTCACTCTACAACCTCGCCAAAGACCGCGACGAATCCGAAAACCTCGCCCAGAAACTCCCGGACAAAGTCAAAGAAATGGCCGACCTCTGGCTAGAACTGAACACCCGGTTCCAAACCGAATCCCAAGCCCCCTGACCAGCACAATGGCGCGTGGAAATGCTTCGGATTGTGCTCAACAGTGAGCATTCACACCCGCATCATCCACAGTGAACCGGGTTCGCTCGGCTCCTCAGTGAGCAGGGGGCACTTGCCAAGAAGTTCACCACGATGGTTATGGTACAGCCAGTTGAGCGCTCCAACGACTTTGTACTGCGAGTTATACGATAGGAAAGCCTCGATCAGATACTGCTCATTGAAGAAGCTTACCTCCGTGTGCATCCGAAAATGTGCGGGATAGTCCCTCGGCGTGAACACGTCATGCACATGCACGATAACACCGGGCCGGAGAATCGGAAGCATTTCGAGCACCTCGCACAAAACGTCCCCCCGGGGACGTATCACATGAGAAGAATCGATAAAGAGTATGTCGTCGGCCTCAAGCTCTCTGAACAGCTTTTTGTCCACCTCTTCGACACGCTGCCGGATCAGAGTGATCGGAAGTCGTTTCAGCCAAGGCCTCTCGAACGGCTCAACACACACAAGTTCTCCCGGCCCTGACGCCGCCTCACGACCGTTGGCCGCCAAAGCGTTAACCGCCATCAGCGTCGAGTATCCCGCGCCGATTTCCACAATCTTGCGAGGCTTGTAATGCCTTATCATGTTGTAGTAATACTCCGCGTCGCCGGGGCCGAACTGACCGTTCCTGTAATAGTACTGCAAACCGGCGCGCTGAGGCTCACGCGGAAACGCCGACAATTCGCTGTTGTACCTGAACCGATGCAGCGCGGTTAACTGCTCCTGCGCATTGAAGTCTATGCCGGGCACAATGCGTTCATGCCCCGCCATGTCCCGCAAACGCCGCGGGTTGAACATCGGATCGTAGTAATGATTTGTTATTGGAAATACTCCCACCCCAAAGAGAACCTTCCTGCTGAAAGGAAGATGCCCTATTCCGGCTTTCCGCAGCAGCAGCAGAAATACCGCACTGAGAAGGGTAAAGGGCCACAACACCAAGTCAAGTGCGGGCCCGATTCTCCATACAAACGACCTTAGCGAACCGGCGATTCCAGAAACCATGGCAACCTCTCTGATAATATTGTATTGCGTATCAGGGGTCCCATCCCCTGCTGTTTCGCCAAGGCGCGCAAAAAGGGGTGTCGACGTCTCGAACGCCTCGCCGCCCACAAAAAATCACTCGAAGGCGCCGCGCACTCGAGCCGGCTTCACCCCCTGACTCCGGACAAGCGCCCGTTACCGCGCGGTCTGCTTCTCCCGCAGACGCTCCACCGGGTGCTCTCCCTCCGTGCTCAGCCGATATTCCTGCCCGAACTCGTGCACGTGGTCGTCGATCACCTGCACGCTCGGCGCCTGGCCGTCCTCGTTGACCATCCGTTGATACTTGAAATACCGCGAATCTGCCGACAGATCATGAACGTTCACGTATCCCGTACCCTCTGTGGTCAGGTCAACCTGCGACGCCAGCACTTCTCTTACGTAATCCTTGTTCGACTGGAACCTTGTCGCCTCGGGAAACGCCGATGGCAGCAGCGAGTCGGCGGACCGCTTCTCATATTTCTGCAGCATCTCCGCGGCTTCGTGCAAATGCCCGATCTCGCAGTCCAGCAGATGGCCCCATATCCCGCGTATCCTCTCGTTAGTCTCGGTCTCCATGCACGACCAGTACAGGTAGCACTCGTTATACTCGTGCATCAGGAGCCGCTCGAACCACGTCATCCGCGGGTCGGCTAACGACTCGTAATGAGACACGTGCTGCTCCTCGATCATCCCGATCTCCTGGTAAAGCCCGCGCGCAAGCATACTCTCCGGACGATTGCAGACGTTCATGTAGTAGTTCATGGTCTGCTGCTCGGCCGCCACGATCGTCATCACGTGCAGCTTCGTCAGAATGTCCGCCGTATCCTTGTTGTAATGCTCGCGTATCCCGTCCAGCGGATGACGGTGCTCCTCCACCGTAGGCCGCCCCGGAAAGATTTCCGTGTAATCACCCACAATGTCTGACGGGTCCTTGCCTTCCGTCATCTCGATCAGGTTAGAGTAACGGTACAAGTGATCGAAATCCTCAAGCAGAGCAAAGTCCAGCGCCGCCTTCACCGTCGAATCCGGCTCCGTCCGCGCCAGCCACGCCGTCAGGTCTACCGCAACCTGCTCGTAGCCCAGCGTCACCTCCAGAACCGACTCCGTTCCGGGGATGAGGCCGTTGATCAGTTTCTGCTGCTGCTGCTCCAGTCGCCGACTAAGCGCCAGTTTCCTCTTGACCTCCACGTCCTCGGCGTGCCGCGCAAACTGATGACCGAACCACACCGCCTCGAATTCCGCACCATTCATCAGAATGACACGCGTCCGCGTGTACGGATGAACCTCATGCTTGTCGTAGGGCTCGATATTCATCCGCCCCCAGTTCATCAACTGCTCCTCCGGCATAATGCCTTTTTCTTCCAACGGATTGAAACCCATGATTCCCCCTTTCACAAATCCTGCTTGCCCCGCCCTTCTGAGGTCTTGTTCGTTCTCCCTCCCGGTAAACATCGATTGTCAGTCGGCCGCGCACATTTCGGTGAAAATGCACGCGGACTTTAGCCGCAAAAAATTGCCGCCCCGCCTGTCCGATACGCAATGTGCTGCGCACAGCGCGCCTGCCCACGGCAGTCGCACTAATGTTCGCCCGCCCAGTCAATCAGCCGCGGCTTGATGACATCCGTAAAGCATATCTGCCATGCCGCCACCAGCGGAATCGCCATCAGCATCCCCAGCACCCCCGCCACTGCGCCGCCTGCCAAAACCGCAAACAGCACCACAACCGGGTGAATGCGCAGAAGTCCCCCTTCCAGCCACGGGCTGAGTACCCAGCCGTCCAAAAACTGCACGACCGTATAGACCACTGTCGGCCAAAGCAGCGCATAAAACACCTCGCCCAGACTGTCCACGCTCAGGCCGTTGATCAGCAGCACCGCAAGCCAGCCCACCACCGATGCGTAAGGCACAATGTTCAGTACCGCAGTCGCCATAGCGAACACAAACCAGTATGGCACGTCGGCAAACGCCCAGCCGACCGAAAGCAGCACGCCGACGATTCCGGCAATGATCAGACGCGCCCTCAGAAAAACGCCCGCCGCATCGCTGATCTTCTGAACGGTCGTCAAAACCTCCTCTCGATGCGAATGCGGCAGGAACTGTCGGCACCAGGCCTTGATCTGCGGCAAACGAACCGAAAACGCGATGAAGAACACCACCAGCAGCGTTATATATATCCCCACGTAGGTCAGCCTCCCGAGGGCGGTGGCGAAAATGCCTACCCCACGGGCCGCGCCGCTCAGCAGAACCGGCACCAATCTCTCCGGGTTTTCGGCCGCCTCGCTGAGCCGCTCGCGAACCTCTTCGCTAAGCCCGCCGCCGGTATGCAAAACCCGCGATAGTCTGTCGATGTAATCAGGCAGCATCTCAAAAAGTTGAGATATCTGAGTTATTGCCAGCGGCGCCAGCCAGACCGCCGCCGCCAAGATGATCGCCATGATCATAACCACTACAAGCAGAACTGTTACCAGACGAGGCCACCGCCAGCACCGCTCTGTCCAATTAACAACAGGATTGGCAATGTACGCAAACAAAAGGCCTACCAGCACCGGGCTAAGCAGACCGCGCAGCACCCATATGATTGCCACAATAGCAAACAAAGCCAGAAAGCCGGCCAGCACTGCAAAGAACGACCGCCGCAGTTCCATTTCTTTTACATGATCTACCTGTTCAGTCATTCTCACGACCGATCAATACCGCACGGCATATCGGGCGCCGAAGGCACGCCCCCAACTTGCCTCAGTCCCGCCGGTATCAACTCGGTGAACATAACACTTCACTTAAGCAGCCGCCGCCAGGCCCACAAAAAACGCCGCCCGCCGCCACGCGTAAATAACCCGCTGCAAATCGCCGAACATTCGATATAATCAAATCATGGCAAAACGTCAGATCAGGACATATACGGTCAGCGAGGTTAACACGCTGATCCGCGTCGCCCTCGAGGAATGCCTGCCGGGACGCATGATTGTCGCCGGCGAGATCACCGACTGGAGACGCCACCACAGCGGCCACTGCTATTTCTGTCTAAAGGACGGCGATAGCCAGTTACCCTGCGTCATGTGGGCCGGCAGCGCACGCGGACTCAAATTTGCACCCGAAAACGGCCTGGCCGTCCTGACCACCGGGCACATCGAAGTCTACGTCCCCCAGGGCCGATACCAGTTCTACGCCGACAAGCTCGAACCAGCGGGAGTAGGAGCCCTGCAGTTGGCCTTTGAGCAGATGGTGCGGCGGCTTCGTGCCGAAGGGCTCTTCGACGACGCGCATAAAAAGCCCATCCCTCCTTATCCGATGCGGATCGGCATCGCAACCAGCGAGTCGGGCGCCGCACTGTGGGATATCGCCGACAGCATCTACAACCGTTGGCCCTGTGCAAGAATGTTCCTTTACGCCGTCCCCGTCCAGGGTGCAGGAGCCGCCGACCGAATCGCCGCCGCCATAAAAGCAATCAACCGGCGAAACCGCTCCCTGCGTCTCGACGTCCTGATCGTCGGGCGCGGCGGCGGATCGCTGGAGGATTTATGGGCATTCAATGAAGAGGCCGTCGCAAGGGCGATATACGATTCGGACATCCCGGTCATCAGTGCCGTGGGGCACGAGGTCGACGTAACTATTGCCGACCTTGTCGCCGACGCCCGGGCCTCTACGCCCACCAACGCCGGCGTAATCGCTGTGCCCGACGGCGCCGAGGTGCTCGGACGCCTCGAAGAAACCCGACGGCGGCTCGCCGCGGATCTCCGCAAACGAACCGATTTGTACGGCCATCGACTCGCCACCATCCAGGCCAGCGCCGTATTCCGCAATCCGCGGTGGATCGTCAACAATGCCGCGCAGATGGTCGATGATCGATCCATGCGCCTCGCCGACGCTGCCAGGGGACTGTTCGGCGGTCTTCGCGGCCGACTCGAGCGCATGCAGCGCTCGGTTGCCCGAATTGAACCGCACCGAATGCTCGGACAAAGACACGTCCGGATGCATGAATTGGCCGGGCGCCTCAACGAAGCCGCCAGGGGGCGCTTAAGCGATCTCCGCGACCGTCTCGAACGTATCCAGCAGTTGGTCGCTCGGGCCGAGCCGCATCGCCTCGTCGGATCCAAACGCGTGCAGCTTCAGGAACTCACCACTCTGCTTCAAACGAATGCCGGCGGAGTTCTGACGGAAAAGCGGTTGATATTAACCGCCATGCAGAATAGACTGGAAGCGCTTGATCCCCGCGGCGTACTTAAGAGGGGCTACAGCATAACCAGGAATATGCGGACGAGCCGAGTCGTTATGCATCCGGCGGACGTTGCCTTAGGCGATGAAATCCTCACGGAACTGACCCGGCACGGGCAAATCGTAAGCAAAGTAAAAAAAGTCAGTGAGTGATGTATTCGGCGGCGCCGGACGGACAGGCTATGGCAAAGAAACAGAACGATGTAGGCAAGCTGACATTTGAAGAGGCGATTCGCGCCCTGACGGATATCGTCGCACGAATCGAAAGCGGACAAACGTCCCTGGAAGACAGTCTCGGCCAGTACGAGAAGGGAATGGCCCTGATTAAGCATTGCCGCACCATCCTCCAGGCCGCCGAAAAGAAGATCGACAGAATAACCGCCGAGTCGGGAATGGATGACAGCAAGCCCGCCGACGAAGAAAAGCCGCCCTCAGGCGACCGACGCGCGTCCGAGACAGAACTTGATGAAGACCAGGAGGACCAGGAAGACGCGCTCTTCTGACACTTGCAGACGATAACACCGAAACAGCGAGCGTGGCGGAATTGGCAGACGCGCCAGGTTTAGGTCCTGGTGGGCAAAACCCGTGGAGGTTCGAGTCCTCTCGCTCGCAATAACTTGTAAATACAGGACTTATGTCATTTCTTGCTGTTCAAATCAGCCCTCCTTTCTGCCCTCCCTGGTGAAAATCTGGTGAAAAAACTGGCTCACCTGTCATCCGGCCCAAGATTTTTTGAGAATTATTTGAAAAGTGAAAATGCTGGCGGTATGTTCTTATAAAAGCGATCTACTGGAACTTTATTTTGCTTTTATAGGAGCGTAATATGGCACATATGGGTTGGGAAAAAACAGGCAAGAGATGGAGGGTGTTCTGGCATGTGACTCTGCCGGATGGAAGTGTGGACAAGGGGAGCAAGTCCTTCAAGGACAAGAAGGTTGCTAACAGCTTCAAGGACCATTGTGAGGAGAGAGAAAAAGCCCTGAAGAAGGCTGAAGTCATTGATCCGGTCCTGTTTGATGAGGCAGTGAGCCACTGGATGGATTCCTGCCAGAGATACACAGAAAGAACGGCCTTCCTCTATGTTCGAGAGGTCAGACTGTTCATGGAATTTCTGGCCGATGGTGTGGTCTACATCACAGACCTGACTCGATTCGACATCAATGGATACCTCAATCATCAGATGAGCAGGGGGCTGATCAATAAGACGGTCAATAACACGATGTGTGCCGTCAAGTCCCTGTGCAAATACATCCATGAGAACTACGGCATCGACAATCCGGCGGCGGGAGTCAAGAAGCTCAAAGAAGATCCTCCTGATGTCAGGTTCCTGACGGAAGAGCAATATCAGGCTGTGCTGAAGACTTGTTCCAAGGTGGTTCGACCGTGGATTCTATTCCTGGCAAATACGGGTGTCTGGCGTCAAGCATAATTCCCTGCCAGCGACAACTATTCTTTCCCTTTCATGATAAGGGTATCTCCGGGGGTGCCCCCCATGGGGGGCAGGTTGTGGATATTACGGCTCCTGTGACTTTTTCTGTTTTGCCTGTTCGGCACGGTAACTGGGAACGTTGAGTTCCATGACGACGCTGTGGTGCACAAGCCGGTCGATGGCTGCGGCTGTCGTCATGGGGTCCTTGAAGATCGCCTCCCACTTTGAGAACGGCAGATTGCTGGTGATCATCATGCTGCCCCGTTCATACCGATGGGCCAGCAGCGTGAAGAGAACCTCCATCTCGTCCCGGTCCTGTTTGACGTAGCCGAAGTCGTCGATCATCAGGGCTTCGAACCGGGATAACTTCTTGAGCAGTTTGTCCAGTTCCAGGTCTCGCTTGGCCCGCAGAAGCTGCTGGACCATCGAATCACACGTGCTGAAGTAAACACGGCGGCCTTGCCGGGCCAGTTCATGGCAGATGCCGCACAACAGATGCGTCTTGCCGCTGCCCGGATTCCCGAAGGCCAGCAGGTTCTCGCTCCGGTCCACGAACGCACCATCCTGGAGCAGTTTTGCTTGCTGTCGGATCCGCAGGGGCAGACGCTTGAAGTCGAAGTTCTCCAGTGTCTTCTCCATCGGAAGCCGGGCCGTCTTGACCAGCCGGACGATCTTGTTGGCCCTGCGAACATCGCTTTCAGCCTGTGCCAGTTCATGCAGATACTGTTCATAACTGAGTCCTTCCTGCGTCGCCCGGACGGCATACTCCGCGTGATATTCACGGAACATCGGCAGGTGAAGTTCTTTGAGCAGTTCGGTGAGATGTTTGCCACGATGCTTCATACCGCAAGGACCTCCTGGTGTTCCAACAGTGCGTCATAGGTTCGTAAATCTACCGGTGATACCGCCACCTCCGTGACCGCCGGCGGCCGCAGGCCGGAGGTTACCATCGCTTTCACCATATCGGAGTCGATCTCATCACACTGGTTGATCATGAATCGCAGGCTTTCGTTAACCAGCGATTCGTTCTCTTTGGCGGCAATGTACAGGATCTTGACATAGTGCTTGTTGCCCTGTTTGCGGCCATGCTGGGAGCACAGCAGGTCGTAAGCCATACGAAACTGACTCGTCGGAAACAGGGCGTCCTTGTACAGGTAGTTCTCGAAGGCTCCGGGCTTGCGGACAAGCCAGTCGATGATGTGACGGTAGTTGACGTGGTAGCCGCTTTCCCCTCGCAACCGGGGCAGCACTTCTATCCTGCGCTGGGCGTACCAGACCTCGATCTCATCGGCATAGATGCGGACCTTGACCCGTTCGCCAATGAGGCGGCTGTGCAGGGAATACGCGTTCTTCAGGACGCGAATCGTGCCGAAACGTGTTACCTTGCATTCTACCTGAGTGAAGTCATCGTGCCGCCGCCGGGGCAACGCATGCAGCATGGCCAGTTCCTCTTTGAACCGTTCGCTGCGGCCGCTGTTGAGTTGGTCGAACAGTTTTGCCAGGAACTGCTCATACGCCTGCCGGCTGTCGAAATCCCGGCTGCCGCGAAGCATCAGGGCCTGATCGACCGCCCGCTTCAGACGGTGGTGACGCTGCTCAACGTCGCCGTTTTCGTTGGGACAACCCGGCTGGATCTTTCGGCTGTCGAAACCGTAATGTTTGGCCAGGCCCTCGTACTTGTATGTGAATACCTCCGGGTTACCCACCGGATTGACCGCACTGGTCAGGCTGTCCGTTCGATGGTACCATGGCACCCCGCCAAGTTTCCACAGGGCCGTCTGCAAGCCCGCACTCAGGCTCTCGTAGCTCTCCGAAAAGCAGATGCTGGCCGTCTCCCAGTTGGAATAGCACAGGACGAAGTGGTACAGCATGTGATCGAACGGAACGCCGTTGATCGTAATACCCAGGGAATTCATGTACGTGAAATCTGATTCACACCATTCGCCGGGCCGGTAGATCTGCGGAAAGAAGACTTCGTTGCCCGACCCCTGCAAGGCCCTCCACAGCTTCACCCGTCGCTGGAAGGTTCGCAACTGCCCATCCTGGTATTTGCCGGGATGCTCACGCTGGAGGGCCTCAAAGAGCGTCTTGGCTTCCACGCCCGTATTGGCTGACAGCATCTCCTCGATCCATCGCCAGTCGGCGGGATCAATCGGGTCGGGACGGGTCCGCCACGTGTGGATTCTTTTGCACTGGCTCGGCAGTCGCCGGGATCGGCGATACTTGCGGGCCGTCTTCTCGCTCATCCCGGCCCTGGCCGCTGCCGTCTGGAGGGATTTGCCTTCACTGATCAGCTTCATAAGTCGTCTTACCTGTTTGTCCGTAACCATCTGGATCTCCATGACTTGCGGATAATCCAGATAGCCTACCGAACCTCAGCCCGGCCCGGTAATTCTAATTGTCGTCAACGGTAAGAATGAGTGTCGCTGATCATACGGGTCTGAGGGCAATGGAATTTTGTAGCTTGAGGTGGCAGAACTGCGACTTGAAACAGAGGACAATGACTATCGTTGGCAAGGGCAGGAAAAGAAGGACGGTTGGGCTGAATAATACTGTTGTGGATATCTTGGAGCAGATGAGAGAAGGGCGTAATGTCAAATCAGGTGATCCTGTGTTCCTGAGTCCCAACGGCGAGCCACTGACAAGGTTTATGCTATCTGGACGTATAAACGAAGCCTGCCGAAATGCGGGACTTCGAGGTGGAGGGCCTCATGCGTTTCGTCACTACTTTGCCACTCAGCTTCTGTTTCGGGGTGTGCCTATCATCAAGGTGAGCATTATCCTGGGTCACAGCACGATTACCACGACCCAGAGGCACTACGCTCATATCCTTAGTGAAGACCTCAGCGGTGTTACGGACGTTCTTGTGGCTGGTTGATCGTTCGTACCTTTCCATTGCATGTCGCTCCAGGACAGCAGAATGCCACCCCTTCTTCTTTGAACATTTCGAGCCATAGGTGAAATCGGGCAAATCACCTGACTCGATCATGCGATACAAAGTCTTGTCGCTGATATCCATTTGCTCCATCATGTCCTGCATGGTGATGATGATTTTGTTTTCATGATCCTGTCCATTCATAGTCCTCAATTAGACCTCACTATAAAATCATATTACTGAGGTCTATTATTTATAAATGACAATCACTTTTCAATTATTTTGGGCAGAGATTTACTCATGAGTAATCTGCGCTGAGGCAGAGCACATGTTGCGGGCATGGAGCAGGAAAAACTTGGTCTCCGTTTTTTTCACTTTCAATTTAAGTCTATGTGTTGCAAGGACTTAGAAAATTACTTGACTTTGGTTTATTTTTTGTTATGATTGTTTTCGAGATGTTGAATTTTGTTGATTTGTTGTTTTTATAGATCTTTCATAATATAGTCATCGGGGCAACCAATAAGCAAGCGTCGGCGTTGCCAAGTTATGCCTGCCAAGGCGGACATAACACATAGGCTTGAGATTGATCACAGAAAAACTGTGGTTAGCCTCAAGCCTTTTTTGTTGCCCCTGAAAAACCTTAAATGAAGACCATCCGGCTCCGGACGTACCGTGGTCGGGTCATGAAGTGATAAAGTAATCATTATTATATTTAGGAGACATAAAAATGTCAGAAATTGAACTGAAGTACAAAGTGGACGAGAAATTTGAACGGCTGACTCCGGTCAACAAGGAGGAGTTGGCAGCTCTGGAGAATGCCATTGTGGCCGATGGCGAGATCTTCAACCCTATTGTTGTATGGCAGGGTCAGGGGATTGTCGTAGATGGCCACTCCAGGCTCCAGATCCTGAAGAAGCATCCCAAGCTCAAGTACACGGTCAAAGATGTCCCATTTAAGGACTGGCAGGAGGTGATGGTCTGGATTGTTGAGCATCATATTGCCCGAAGGTCCTTCAGCCTGTGGCAGAAGCTGGAAATGGCTCTGAACTGTGAAGAATACTGGGCTGCCAAAGCTGAAGCCAAGAGAAACCAAGGGACCCGAACTGACTTAAAATCACCCGGTGATAAAAAGTCTCAATCCGTCGACGTTAACCAGATCATTGCTGACAAGGTGGGCTGTGGCAAGACGACGGTAACCATGTTCAAAACAGTTTTCCAACAGGCTTCTGAAGCCGTCAAGCAGCAGTGTAGGGAGGGGAGTAAGTCCATAAAAAGTGCCTATGACTCCCTGCCGGGCAAGAAAGAGAAGAAGCTCACATCCAAGCCAACCCAAGTGACCGTCAGTATGGACCCCTGTGATCTGTGGGAGGAGTGTGAAAACAACATTGATGTCGGCAAGAAGAAGCTGTTGCGTGCCAACGGGGTCCCAATGAATTCAGAAGAGATGGTGGATAGGATGTACAAGGCAAAGGTGGCTGATGGGGCTGTGTGGGTTGTGTTGGACAAGCAGCATGAACAGATGCTTGTGATGAAGAAAAACGTGGACAAGCAGAAGGGAGTCGCCTGTGTGAAGGTGAATTCCTACCTGATCAAGGCCCTATCTGCTGAAAACGGAGTGGTCGTCTTTGAGGCGGATCATATCAACGGCGGCGTGACGGAATCGGTCAGAAAAGATGACTCTGAGTTCGAAGCAAATGTCAAACTGGCTTCATAAAAGACAGAACGATGATGCGGAATAAAATGTTGATTATTGGTTTTAGGAGAAATGACTATGAGGTTTACGATAAATATACAGAAGTTCTTACAGGCCCTTGAACAGGCTGTTGCGGTAGCAGCAACTGTTGATAAGGAGGCAGGAGAGGAGTATACAACGGACAAGCTCTCGTTGGGCACAACAAAGAACGAGCTTTTCATAATTGCTCTTTCTACCACGGCTGCTATCAAGATTACCCTGTCGAATGATGATGGGTACGTATGCCATCACATCGGCCATGTCACAACTACCGCCAGTGAACTCCTACGACAAGTGGCCGCCCTGTCAGCAGCGGAGAAGCTTGAACTGGAGACCTCATTTAAAGGGCTTGTCGTAAGAACCCCTTCGGATCCTGACACGATGAGTGTACTGCGCAGTTTTGAGGTGCCCATTCAGCTTCTTCCTCTTGCCAAGAGCTATTCGAGGACGATTACCATAGATAGAACAACATTCCTTCATGGTTTGAAAAGAGTGGGCTTTGCTATGGCGTATGAAGAGACGAAGAAGAAGTTCATGTGTCTGTTCTTCGAGGCGACAAAGGACTCCTTGAGATTTGTTGCTGGCTCAGGTGCACGTTTTGTGGTGGACGATATGACAGGCCAGAAACTGACAAATGCCAAGAGCCGAGTCTCAGTGATTTTCCCCAAGAAGGGTATTGCACAAATTGTCAAGGTCTTCAAGAACGTGGAATCAGAACAGCTCACGGTCAAGTATGCCAATGAATCTGTGGCTAACAAGACCCCAGCACAGATTACTGTCGAGTGTGCGGGAACTACCTTAGCATGGTATGGAATTGACACTTCAATCAAGTATCCTGATGTGAACATAATATTAAAACACCTCTATCCATATGTGGCAACAACGACGGTTGAGGATTGGAGGTTACCGGCGGCTGCGATATTAGCCACGATGCAGGGGCCAGAGGTCATACACAACACCAGAGTCCAGGCCGATCTTCTCCACGGCTATTTAACTTTGACAACCAATGCTCGAACCCATTTACAGGAGAAGGTTCATTTTGCTCTCGGCCCCTTTCAGGCTGCCCCGGACGAGAAGATAGATGCTCCCTCATTTACTTTCAATACGTGGTATCTGAAAGAGGTCCTCAGCAGGGGTAACAAGAAGGGCAAGGTGACATTTCACTTCGAGAACCAAGAACAATCGAGTGAGTCGGATAATGGCAGGAGGATGAAACCCATTTTGGTGGAATTCCCTGAAGCACATTTGGCCGATGGGTCGAAGGAGCAGTTCCACATGTTCTTTAGTGTTTCAACGAAATGGTAAGATGGCCCTTTTATAGTCTGCCCAATTCCTGTCCATGTACTGTCAACTTGTTGCCATTTGGTGAGTCCCTGTTTTTGTTCCACACAGGCCCCCACAAAAATTTCAAAAACTATGAGCAATTATTGAAAAGTGAAAAACACTATTGTAGAATACGCTATAATAAATAACATCTTTTATGTGATTAAAAAGAAACAGAGCCGGACTCAACAACGTAGTTGGGTCGGCAGTGATGTAGGTTGGATTTGGAGATGCAAGTATTTGACCGTCGAGTGTTTGAAACAGATGGGTTCAGGGGCAGTGATCGACGGACTGCTGATGGACCCCGTTATTAGGAGATTCATATGATAGAAAAAAGCATTAGCCGGGAAAAAGGTCGGCTGGAATACGAAATGTTAATTATTGGCAGGGTGAGCTACAAACTCCAATACACGACCGGTCTGCCAAGGATCGAACAGGGGAAATTTGAGGAGTTGGTGGAGGATGTTCGGCAGAGGGGGATCGTGGTTCCCATCGTTATTGATGAGTTCGGCAATGTCATTGATGGGGCACATCGAATTAGGGCAGCCCATCTTCTGGGTTTGAAGGCGGTTCCCACCATTGTGGTATCAGGCCTGACCGAAGAAGGAAAATGGGCTGTAGCTCAGGACCTGAATGTTCATCGGAGACAACTGACCCCCGAACAGGTCAAGAAAATCGTTGCTGAGCACAAAAAGACCGTTCCTACACAGGTGATCAAGCTCCGGAAAGAAGGCAAAAGTCTCAGACAGATCAGCGATGAGCTGGGTATATCCCATGAGTCGGTACGAAAGAACCTCACTGAGGCCAATGCCAAGGAATTGACAGTAGAGCTACCCAGTACCGTGATTGGGAAGGATGGGAGAAAACGACAAGCCAAGAGCAAACCCAAGTCCCTTACAACGATATTCACAAGCACGGGACACGAAACAGAAAGGGCTATTCGAGCGTGTCAGGAAGCTGGTGATCAACTGCCCACAAAAAACATCCCGTTGAAACGGGCTGAGAGGATTGTCCGGGAAAAAACAACTGAGGATCTGAGGAGGAAGAACTACGATGATCATCGGGAGGGACAAACCACGTTGTTGTGTGGGGATTTCAAAGACAGGTGTTCAGACATTCCTGACTCTTCCATTGACGTGATTTTCACTGATCCTCCCTATGAAAAAGCCGCCTTGCCCCTTTGGAACGATCTTGGAGAGTTGGCGGCCAAGAAGCTGAAACCGGGGGGACTGCTCGTGTCCTATAGCGGCGTGCTGTACCTACCTGAAATTCATCAGATGCTCGGACAACATCTGAAATACCTGTGGACGGCCGCAGTTATGCATACGGGTGGGAAAAAGCTGATACCTGCCGTGAGGGTTCATCAGGCCTGGAAGCCCATTTTGATCTATTACAAACCCCCATTAAAACAATATTGGAAACCGTTCACGGATGTTGTTTCTGGAGGGAGAAACAAGGAACATCACGCTTGGGAACAGGCTGTTGATGAGGCTGTTCATTACGTGAGGGCTCTCTGTCCAGCAGGCGGAACTCTGCTGGATCCGATGATGGGATCAGGGACAACTGTGGTAGCCGGTCTTCAGTCTGGGCTGGGACTGAACTGCATCGGGATTGAAGTAGATAAAGCAGCATTTGCCACAGCAGAGAAGAGAGTACAGGAAATGGTTGAGACCTTGGCTGGAAGAAAGGTCTCTGCTTGAACTTTTTTGAGGAATATATCGATAAGATTTCTGACGGACTCAACAACGTAGTTGGGTCGTCAATGATGCAGTCTCAGTTGGAGATGTAATTACAACCGCTGAATTTGCAGTGAGTATTGTGATTTCACAATAGATGGGTTCAGTATTGGTGCTCAGCGGGCTGGTACTGAACCTTGTTTTTTAGGAGATACTTTATGAAAGCGAATTGGACATTTACATGTACGTACTGTGGAAGCAACAATCTGGGCTACCAGAAATACGTCAAATGCGTAACCCCCGTTGAAACGGAAGTGGATGGGACCCTGGTCTACCTGCCCTCCCTCTTTGATGAGGAGGATTCGATCTACCCTGTGAGAGGATTCATGTGCCTTGATTGCGGTGAGTATATCACACACTGTGGATTACATATGGAGACCGAAGACGAATTGGAGAGCTACTATGCATTGGACCCCCAAGAGAGGGATCGACAGCAACGGGAACATGATGAGGTATCTGAAGCCATTGCGGAGTCTCAGGAGCAAAGACGGCAGGAGATCATGGAGGCGATGGCGTGTGAACTTGATGACAGCGGTGAGCAGAAAGATCCAGGCGAGGAGCCCTGTTGTGAGTCTGAGGTTGATGAGGAAAAGAAGTAGGGACAGAGAAACTGCCCATTTGAATGTTATGTTCTTTTTATAAGTGAATATCAGGAGAATTATGAATAATTCGAAGGTTTTTTATAAGAGTTTTGTAAAAAATTGAAAAATTCGGATTTTTTCTGGACATTTGCCTCTGGAGCCGTGCTAGAGGTATATACTTATAGGAGAGGTAGTAAGAAATGAACTAACTCTCCAGTCAACATTACCTGAGATTTTCGAAAGTGATTATTCATCACTTTCTCGAACTCAGACTAATGTTGAATATACCGCCATCACCAGAGGTGCTGGCGATATATGTTTCTTTGAAATAGTACATTCTGTCTTATAAAATAGCTAAGTTTATAAGGAAAAAATAGAAATGTCAGAAACTGAATATCGACACCACAGGAGGTGGTGTTGGTATTCCTGTATTTGTGAAAGGAGTGAGGGGAAGTTGAACTCCTGTTCAACGACCGTCACGACTTGAACAAATTCAGTGTCCAGTGATATCTCAGCAGCAGAGCAAGGTACACGGGGGTGTGTCCACAGTTTCCAGTAATTCTCCTGATATGTGTTTTGGGAGAGTTATTTGAGAAAGACACTTAAACAGAGAATCCAAGAAGACATCACGAAGAGTACGTACTATTACTTCAACTTTGAAGAAATTGACCCTGTGTTTCGTTCATTCGTGTATGGGGATAGTTGTTATTCTACTCTCAACAGTTCAGTCTACTGGTTTCTCACCACGGAACAGTTGGACTGGGATGATGATTTTCAGGTGGTCTCCGCCATAGATACGGTCGAGTTGGTGAGTCGGCTCTATGCGACGTTCATTCGAGCCGATTCTTCCTTCCACAGAAAGTATCCGCATGGCTCAGAAAGGCACAGAAAGAACTTCATTTATAAATTCCTGAGGCAATCAGCCGCCCAGATTCTGAAGGAGCAGTTTGACCACTATAATCGGATCTGTCAGGAACTGAAGGTGTTGAATAACGATCCTGAGCAGTTCCATTATTTCAGTCTCGACTGTGATCATGGACGATTTCTGGAGTATCTGTCGTGGAAGGAATGGCAGAATGACAGGGAGCAAGAGCAGGACTGGGATTCACAGAGAATAAGACTGCTGGGTCTTATGAATGTGCTCAATGACAAGGAGAGGACTGCCGTGAGCATGGTGTTGAGTGGCAGGCCGTATAAAGAGATTGCACGGAAGCTGAAGGTGTCTGTCGGCAGAGTCCGGAAGATCCTGTATTCAGCAAAAAAGAAGCTCAAGACAGAGCAGGGAAGACAGAGGTCAGACTTGTTTGGGGAGAAATAGAATTGATTTCTGAAAGGGCCTATTTGGCAGGAGCACGATATGAAAAGAGTAGAGAAAGTACTTATTGAGAAGATGGTACAGGATCTGGAATTGTGGGGCAAAGAGAAACTCAACGGCAAGCAGTGGGAGATCCTGAGACTGCTGGTGGGGAGGAACAGCATTCGACAGATTGCGGAAACTACCGGGCAGGAGTACCACACAGTATACATGGCTGCACGGAGGATGGTAGACATCATAGCGATGAAATTGTGAGGAGTGGTTGTGTGGAGATGTCCAGAAGCCCAGCATGGCTTTTGTTGCCGGACACGGAGAAAGAGGTTAGAATATATGCTGGGAATGGACTTTTGCAGGAGACAGAGAAATGGATAGTCTGCTCTTGGTCAGGATCAAGAATCCGTGGACGGGGGAAATCATCGACAAAGATGTCTCAGGAACCACTGAAGACGACCTCAACAACTATTCTGCCCTGATGGACAAACAACTCTGTGAGGATCTGCACAAGAGGCTTCCCAACTGCACGCCGGGAGAGTTTCTGGCAGCATGGGCAAAACTTGTGGGGCCGGACCAGGCTGGAAAAGTCATGTGGGGCTGAGTTCGTCAGTTTATTTTGCCGTTGTCAAGCAGGGTAATACGGCTCATGCTCCCTGTCATCCCATTCTCATTCTAATAGTGGAGTTGGAAGTCCCCCTAACAAGCCATGATTCCAACGAACAAATCTGCCTATCCGTAAGTAGATACGAATAATAGACTTTTTCCAGTGTTTTTTTTCAGGGAGGTGGTACGTGGCAAAGATAATGACAAAGCACAATCCGGAGTGTCATTTGGCCTCGCATAACCAACATCTGTGCTATATAGTGTCTCAGGGCTTCGATATCAGTGATCCAGAGGAATATGCATCTCTGGTATCTAAACCCCACCACTTTGAATGCGCACACTGCGGACGTTTGGCCAATAGAGATCAGAATATCTGCAAGCCCGTAAAGCTCTGACAGCACTGTCGGATCATGTCAAAACAGTCAATTTGTGCTATCTGTGCAGACCAGCCCTGGCCCCCAATCATCAACAGCTTCGTCCGATTCGTACAAAGCTCAGTCCAACCTTGTCACATTCTTGTCCAATTCCTGAATGATTGTCCCCCATATTCAGGGTTTCCTGTTATTTCTGTCTATTCTACCCCTCCCATTGCTACCCCTTATTAGAAACAATTGATCCTGGTTGATCCTGGTTCGTTCTGGGGCAATCTGGAGCCGTAGTATTGCCCTATTTTATTGCTCTTGGTTCATTTTTCCCAGACTTTCAAATTTCTTCTCCTTCATCCACAGAGAAAAGATGCAGTGGCATGAAAGGAGAAATAGCAGTGAGACAAGAACTGACAATTGACAGGAGAGTTGTTCTGTTTGGCAGCAGGAAAGACATCAGCAAAGCGGAACAAGCTCTGACTCAGAGTATCCCGCAACTCGGTACTTTTTCAGAACCTGAAGCCAGGGTGCAAATCCAGAACTGTATGGACAATCAGAATATCAAGGCAGGCATCCTGTTCGACGGAAATTCTGTTTGGAGCCGGGCAAGAATCCTGCGGGATATCAAGCAGGTCAAGAAGCATGGAATGCAGAAACTGTCTGACTACCTCTACAAATTCCTGAGTCTATCCTGTGGTTCGATTGCCCACTATGACAAACAGGGATGGATAGAGTGCTATCCCACAATCGAAGACTTGAAACGGTTCTTCCGCAGGAATGAGTTTGGCCAGAGGGTTCTGGCCTACCTGCCACAATGGGAAACGGATGTTCAAAGGATTGTGAGAGAGATAGAGCAGGTGCTGAAGGTGAATTGAAGAAGGATGTCTCTGAGAAAAGAGTCCTGTGATTTTCCCAGACCTTCAAATTTTCTCTCCTTCAACATGAAGAACAGGAGGCCCAAGACATGAACGATCCGACAGAAAAACTCAGAAGAGAAGAAGTTGGCAAGATCGACTCCGAAATTCAGTCTGATGACAAGGACACGGAGAGAATCAGACTGGAGAAGGAACACGGGCAAGTATGGGACACGGATGAGTTGAGAGAAGAGTTCACGGTCCAGGGGTTCATGGCTCCATTCGTTGTGGTCGTCCGGAAATCCGATGGTCAGAAGGGAACATTGACGTTCCAACACCTTCCCAGATTCTACTTCGATTTTGAGGCCGTATAAGCGCACACAAGAAACCTCTTCAGGACATCAACATGAGAACCATTAACTACGGAATTGACACGGCCACAGGATTGGTGTGGTCAAGGGTTGGCTCAGAGGTTGCCATTCCCATCCTCCAGTACGATCAGATGACTCCTGAGAACAACTTCCAAACGGTCTATGAACTGGAAAAGATGGATGTCGTTCAGACGGCAGGCCGTGCTTACAACTCGGTGAAATGGACTCGGAAGATTCCAACCGAACTGAAGAACCGACACAGGGAGTTTTGGGGGCTGAAACCGTTGCCGGTCAAAATGGAGACCCATCAATAGGAGGTATTCCACGTGGACTACTATCTGCTATTCATCTGGGGGCTGGTCGAGCCACAATTGGTCGGCCCTTTCGAGACCCCTGAGAAAAGGGATGAGGAGATAAAGAACTGGGCACCGGACCATGATTGTCATGGCTATTTCACTCTTGAGGTCTCAAAAGGCTCTGAGATTGAGGTGGATTGTGTGTCAAGCGACCTTTTTCAATAAGTCTGGTAAGCTGCTATCCTTCAATATTTCCCAGACTTATAAAAAATTTCAACTCATACCTGTGTGGAAGACAATATGGGCTGAGCAAGGGGACAGAAAAATGCTGATTTACACATACCTCTGCACAAATGGGGCTTGCAGGTACATTGAAAAGAAGGGGTTTCACATAACCTTCAAGTGTCCAAGATGTGGATGGCTGATGAGATTGATCAAGACTGAAAAAATGAAGTGAGAGCAATCTCTATTTTTTTTGAGGGCATAATAATTTGCCCCCCACAAAAAAATATCTCCAACAAAAATATTCTGAGACAAAAAACATGGAACTGATAACAGAAGAAATCAAGAAGGCACTTCCAAAACTCTATTCCCAGGAAGATGTTGAAGACCCCATTGCCCATGTCAAGTTCTTTGATCCTTGTGGCAGCTTCACTTGGTTCATTCTTGAGTATGATGGAGAGGATATCCTGTTTGCCTTTGTCAGAAGTCATCTCTGTCCTCAAGGAGAGTTGGGATATGTATCTGTGAAGGAATTACAGTCTGTGAGAAACCGCTTTGGATTGGGGATGGAAAGAGACATCCATTGGGAACCCAGACCATTGAGTCAGTGCAGATGAATGAGAAGTAGAGAACAGCAGAGCCAAGCAGAAACAGAAAAGTGATGGAGAAGGCTCAAAAAAAGGAACTCATTGAACTGTCAGAATTTGACAGTAGCATCAGTCTTTGGCAACTCATTCCAGCAGGAAAAGGAAAAGGGCTATCACTGCTTAAAGTGGTTGTTGATTCCATCCTCAATAATCCTGCTCGTGAAAAGCCGTCCTTGCTGATCACAGGGGAAGAAGGAAAGAGAACTTATGGCTCAGCGTTTCTGAGAGCAGTGGGCTACGAGGCCATCAGACAGATACCAGCATCTGTGCTCTGTAATGCCAATCTGGTTCAGGTTTTTACTCCGGGCTATGAGCATGGCCATCTCATCACAGCAGTTGACACTCTGGGTCCCTGGGTAATGGGGCCAATTCATCAGATCCTGAAGGAGGGAAGATTCGAGTTGTACAGTGTGTTTCGGGAAGGCAGCGAGATATATCATGTGTATGGACTGATCGTGTTGACCGCCAAGGACCTGAACCGAGTGCCGGAGCCGATTCGAAATGCTGTTGGTCATGTTGTCGAGATTGAGAAGCACACACAGGAACAACTGGCCTTGGTGGTTCTTCAGAGGTTGGTCTATGCTGGTATCCACTATGAATGTGAGCAGATTCTGACACAAATCGTCCAAAATGGAAAAGGACGGCTGAAGGATGTCATCCAATTCCTGAAACTGTGTCTGCTGATTATGCAGGCCGATCAACGGGATGTGCTCTTGCTCAAAGATGTGGACAGGGCTGGACGGCTGAAATGAGCTGGTTGCTTTTGCTGTTATGCTGTGGGACAATGTGGATTGGAGCAGCAGCCACAACCAAGAACGGCTTAACGAGCATGGGAATTCATGTCATGAGCAAGAAACAGACCAAAGAATCGACTGTCATCTACCAGCTCAAGATCGTGCTCCGCGGTGTTCACCCCCCAGTTCTGAGGGTCCTCCAGATCAGAGGTGATGCCAGCCTGGGCAAGCTCCATGACTATCTTCAGGGGGTGATGGGATGGACAGACTCTCACCTGCACGAATTCAAGATCAAAGGAGAACGATATCGAGATGCAGAGCAGATGTATGAGGACAGTATTGAGCCGGATATGTATGACGAAAAGAAGCATACACTCAGCAAGTTGCTCAAGGAAGGGGATACTTTTGAATACGAATACGATTTCGGAGATTGCTGGGAGCATGATATTCTGGTGGAGAAGATAATTCCGCCGCAGGAGGGAATATACTATCCACTCTGTTTGTACGGAGAACGATCCTGTCCTCCAGAGGATTGTGGGGGACCTTGGGGATATGAAGACCTTCTGAATATCATAAAAAATCCCACCCATGAGGATCACAAGCAGTATTCTGAATGGGCCGGGAAAGGTTTTGACCCGGTTAAATTTGATATAGCAAAGACAAATTGGACGTTAGACAAAATCAAGTCGAATCTCAGAGAGCCACGGGGAGATTGGGCGATGTAGGTGGAGAAGAAAATGGAGCCGTGGGAAAGAGCCAAACAACTGCTGGATAGAATCTCCATGCCCTGTCTTCTCGATGATGCCAAGAACATCTGTCTGCACATCGATGAAGAGGGAAACAGGATGCTGGTGAGCATTCCTGAGGATGAGGAAGGGGAGTAAATGATTCAATGTTGGAAAAACCTGATTACAAAATGACGTTGCTGTGGCCCACAAGGGCTTTTTGGGCCGATCCTGGGCTGGAGCAGGAAATTCCCCCAGAATACGCTTGACTACGTTTTGTTTTGGCCGTAGAGTGCCTGAGTCCTTGGGAGGGGACAGAAATGGTTGGGGAGCCAAGACAACTTGTTGAAAACATTGAGCCCAGTGGGCAGAGGGAAGTCCCTATGCCGCTGGGCTTTTCTATTACTGAGATTGGGAGGTAGAGAGACATGAAGAAGCAAATAGTGGCCTTTATGGCCATGCTGGCGGTTTTGAATGTCATGTCTGTGGCGCGGGCGGACACAATTGATCTCATATCGCTCGTGGATTTGGACCGGGATGTAGTCAGTGGAACATGGGAACTTGTGAACGGTGAGTTGGTGTTGATAGAGTCTCCACCTGGACGCCTTAGTTTTCCTTTCCTTCCACCCCTTGAGTACGACTACACGATTGAGTTTACGCTTTCGCACAATGGAGATAATACTGCACAACTGGTATCACGTGGAGATGTGCCGTTTACATGGAGCTTTCCGGCTGGTCCCGGCGGTGGATACAGATGTCGCCTTGAAGATATAAATGGGCACTCCGTCATTGGGAATCCAACCTTAGTTATGTATGACTTTTTGGCTGGGCATCGATACACGTCCACTGTTCGTGTGCGCAACGACCGTGTAATCTGTGAAATTGACGGTGAGGTCCTTGTTGAATATGAAACTGACTATACTGACTTAAGCAGGAACAGTAAATGGTATGTACCCGAAGAATTGAATATTGGGCTGGGAGGATATGGGTCAGTAACCACTTTCCACTCAGCCACAATAAACACATACGCGAGTTTTTTCGAGGACTTCGAGGATGGTGACGTTACCAGCAATCCAACTTGGGAGTTAACTACAAATGTCGGACAAGGACGGGTAGAACCTGATCCTGTTCGGATCGATAATCTCGCTTACAAGGGCTACGGGACGCCTACGGGTCATAGGGTGCTTACGTCATACCTGGAGCAGGGTATCGCTTGGTCAGGGATTGATTTCTCAATGGAGTTCTTGGCTACCGAAGGCTGGTTCAGCTTAGATGTAAGCGTTGGGTACGGTCCCAAGGTGACTGGGGCTCCTGACAGCTATTGGATTGGGGTCATGGTTCTGCACGACGACAGGAACCCAGGATTTGTCAGGTTGTTCATAGACGAATCAGATTCCTTTGATCAGATACTTATTCCAAAATCTGCGTTCTCCTACAATCGTTGGTACCGGATTCACTGCTGGCATGACAACCAAAGCGGGCTCATTAGGGCGGAACTGCGCACGGCAGATACGGATGAGCTTGTCGCGTACAACAGCCGAGTACCTACATTAGACTATGGGACGGCCCCTTCCATTGAATGGATAAAGTTTGGGATAGAAGAACAATACTGGCAATTTGTAGACAACATTACAGCAACAGGGAACGCAGCCGAAAGGACATTAGGTGTCGTTTATCCTAGCGGTGGAGCCATTCTTTCGGCAGAAACAACCACAGAAATCGCATGGGAGTCTTCTGGAGGTATTCAGGAGGTAGTTCTTGAATACTCCATCAACAATGGTGTAGATTGGATAGTCATTGATACAGTTGAGAATACAGGGTCGTATCAGTGGCAAGTGCCTGATGTTGCTTCTGAAGAATGTTTGATTCGTGTGTCGGATCCCGTAAATGTGAACGTCAATGACACGAGTGATGGGACGTTCACAATAGTAAGAGGTTACTATGACGTAGTTCCATTTCCAGTCTGTACGGCAGTTGGAGACCAGACCCGACCCGACATCAGTGGGAATATCGTTGTCTGGCAAGACGGCCGAAACGGCAATTGGGATATCTATAGCTATGACCTTTCTACAGGACAAGAATCTATTATCTGTTCTCATCCAACCGCTCAGAGCAACCCTGCCGTTGATGGAGACACAGTGGTATGGTGTGACTACCGTCCAGGTGATCAGGAACGAGACATTTACGGCTATACACTCTCGACAGGAATTGAATTCCCCATATGTACTGCCGTAGACGAACAGGATCATCCCGATATCTGGGGTGATGTCATTGTATGGAGCGATGACCGTGCTCACAATCCAATTGAGCTTGGGGTGTGGGACATATACGGACTCAGACTTTCCACGGGGACTGAATTCCCTGTTTGCACCGCCGTGGACGGACAAGGTGAACCTGCTACAAATGGCAGCATTGTCGTATGGCATGATTTACGTTCTCGGAATGGCAATGAGCAACTTGGCGGGGAATATCGTGACATTTACGGGCTGGACCTTAGGACGGGCATAGAGTTTCCTATTTGTACCGCAAATATGGAGCAAGAAGCTCCTACGATCAGCGGAGATATTGTCGTATGGATGGATACTCGTAATGGTGAGGCCAATCGAGATATCTATGGCTTCGACCTTAGTACATACACCGAGTTTCCTATTAGCACAAATAAATGGACTGAGTTATATCCCGCAATAAGCGGTAACTTTGTTGTGTGGCAGGATAATCGTAATGGCAACTGGGACATCTTCGGCTACGATTTAAGCACGAAAACAGAGTTTGCCATCGCCACAGGTCCCTATGATCAGACTCATCCGGCCATCTGCGGTGATACGGTTGTATGGGAGATGAATGGTGATATCTATGGAGCAAGGATAGGCCGAGAGGAACCTGTATATTTTGTGGATGAGAACCTGAAAGTCCTTGTTGAAGAGACTTTGGGAGTGATAGATCCTACTCCGTCACATATGTTATGGCTTAGCTCTCTTTATGGGAGTGACATAAATATTGAGGAATTGACGGGACTGGAGTATGCCAAGAACATCACCTCCATAACGCTGCACAGAAATGACATCCATGACCTCACTGCATTGGCAGGACTGATAAACCTGACACACCTGAATCTGTACAGCAATCAGATCGAAGACATAACGCCATTGGCTGGACTGAAGAATCTTACATATCTCGAACTGGAGCACAACCCTATCAGTGATATTGCACCCATCGCAGGATTGACCAAACTCACAGGTATACATTTGGGGGAGACCCCAATTAGTGACATCTCTCCGCTGTCAAACCTTACGAAGCTAACATACCTGAGACTTGGAGACAATGATATCAGTGATATTTCAGCGTTGTCTACTTTGCGTAATGTAAGAGAAGTGTTCTTGTACAAGAATCACATAGTGGACATATCTGCACTTAGTGGGATGCCGTTTCTGGAGCGTCTTACGATTTATAACAATCAGATTGTGGATTTGTCGCCACTGCGCGATCTGAAGAACCTCAGTCTATTAGACGTTCAGAATAACCATGTTGTGGATGTCTCCCCATTGATAAGCATGACCATCCTCACTAATATGAATCTGCTTGAAAATCCTCTTAACTGCATGGCATATTGTCTGTTCCTGCCGATGATTGAGAGCAGTAATCCGGGCGTGGAGTTGATATACGACCCTGTGCCAGACTACTGTGATTGCGGGGATCTTCTTGCTTCTGTGATCACCGTTGTGTCGCCAGGTGCTGGGCAACGTATGATCCAAGGCAAGACTCAGTTAATCACCTGGAACATAAATCCTGAAGTACCTGTCGATGACGTGCTTATTGAATTCTCATCCGACAACGGACAAACGTGGACGGCCACCGCCACCGTTCCAAACACAGGCTCCTATGAATGGACGGTGCCAACAGTTGATTCTGACCGGTGCCTGATACGAATCAGTGATGCCATGAATTCAATGATCTATGCTGTGAGTGATTCGGTCTTTTCAGTCTTTGAATGTTATCCGCCGATTCCGGGTGATATCAACGGAGACTGCTACGTGAATTTGGAGGACTTGGCCATTATCGCTATGAACTGGCTGAAGTGTGGAAATCCGTTTGATCCATTCTGCAAAGAAGATCCGAGATTTGTTGGACAGTGGAATTTCAATGAAGAGGAAGGTCCAACGGCATATGATGTTTCAGGCTATGCCAATCATGGAACATTGATGAATGGTCCCGTGTGGACAGATGGGATATTGAGTTTTGATGGCATAGATGATTATGTTGAGGTCCCTGATTCGGCATCTCTGCGTTTCCACAAGCAGTTGACGGTAAGTGCATGGGTTTACCTCAATGGTTTTTCAAATTGGTGGACGAAAATAGTCATCAAGCCGCATACGGAATATGCCTCCCCTTGGGAGATGTTCACATTGGATATGCCGAGGTATGGTCCTTATCCAAGGTTCATTATTACCGACGGAATTCAAGGTGGATCTTCAGCAAGAGCATTAGATGAGACAGTGCTGCTCAATATGAACCAGTGGTATCATATTGTGGGGACTTATGATGGCAGTACGGTATCCCTGTACCTGGATGGGCAGTTGGTCGACTCGCAACCGTCGAATATCTCCATCGGCCATAACGCTATGCCAGTATGTATTGGAGGAAGACTCGGAATCGAAAGTGTGGATGGCTTTGTTGATGAGGTCAGGATATATAACAGGGCTCTGAGTGAGTCTGAGATTCAGGGTTTGTATGTGAACCACTAAACAGCACAGCATAATCTTCAAAATGTTACGACTATACAGATTTTACGTAGAGGTCAAGAAACGCAGCCACAAGGCCGTGTATCCGAAGCAGAGTCTTATAGTGAGGCTCTTTCTGCCGGTGATCGGTTTCATTGCCTTGACATGGTTCATCATCCGTGTCATTCCGAAACCAAGTAGAGCCATGTATCCGTGTCAACGTATTGCGTTCCCGTTGGCTACGGGATTTGTAATCTGGATAGTGGGTATTGTTCAGTCCATCTTCTTTGTGTACAAGGCTCAGGCAGGGTTCAAAAAGTCAAGATACCTTGTCGGAACCCTGTTCGTTGTGGCCTGTGTATGCTGTCTTTGGATATCCGTCAGCATTACATCTGAGAAACCTGTATATGCTGAGGAGATCATTCCTAATCAACCAATCGGAGAAGGTAAAGGAATATTTCCCGGCCGAGTCGTCTGGATACATGATCCCAATTCAACGGCATGGAATGGTACAGGAGATGGGTATTCCTGGCAGCCCGAAAACACAAGTCAACTCCATGTTGATCTAATGGTTTCTGAGGCTATTAGGCGATTAACAGGTGGTGAAACGAATCGCCAGTCGTGGGACAGGTTGTTCAGGCATTTCAATTCAGTTCATGGCAAAGGAGATGTTGGTTACAGCAGAGGTGAGAAGATTGCCATCAAGGTCAACTTGACCACCTGTAATCACAGGTTGGGCTCGGTGGATCCCACCACTTATACAAAGAAGAGTCTGCTCGACAAATCAGATACATCCCCACAAGTCATTGTTGCAGTGCTGAGGCAGTTGGTAGCCACATGTGGACTTGATCCTAAGGATATTGCAGTTGGGGATACTCTCTGTTATTTCCCAAAGCAGTGGTGGGATATCTGTCATGCTGAATTTCCCGACGTATGCTACTTTGACTGCCAAGGAGGGCTGGGCCGCACCAAGACCATTTCGTCTGATGTCGTTCAATACTGGAGCCATGAAGGGAATCCAGAGAAGTATGAAACCGACCATGTGCCCGTCGTATATGCAGATGCCGACTATCTGATTAATCTGGCTGTTCTGAAAGGACACGGGGCAGGAATCACTCTCTGTGCCAAGAATCATTATGGCTCCTATGTACGAACGCCCGATGCATATGGTTATTATGATCTACATGATAGTCTGGCTGGAACTGAGCCTCAAATGGGCAGCTACCGGGCTTTGGTTGATATCATGGGACATCCGCACGTGGGCGGCAAGACCCTGTTGTACATGCTTGACGGGCTTTATGGCGGCTACTACTGGCAAGGCACACCTTACAGGTTTCAAATGGCTCCGTTTAACAACGATTGGCCGTCAAGTATCATGGTTTCGCAGGATCCGGTGGCCATTGACTCTGTGGGGCTGGATCTGTTGTGGGAGGAATGGCCTCACGTTGTTCGCATTGGAGGTGTCGACGATTATCTGCATGAGGCTGCATTGGCAAATAATCCTCCTTCGGGAACTTATTATGATCCTGATACAGATGGTGTCAACCTGGATTCGCTTGGAGTGCATGAACATTGGAACAATCCAATTGATAAACGGTATTCACGAAATCTCGGAGCAGAAGAGGGGATTGAGTTGCTGTACTACAAATCACGTCGTCTGTTGCAGGATCTGAATTCCGATGGTTCCATAGATGTGAAAGATTTGATTGAACTTGCTGATCGCTGGCTGTGGGTTGGAGTACCGGGAGAGATTTGGGAAGATATGAATAGAGATGGAACGGTCAACTTCGAGGACTTTGCTGAGTTAGCAGGATTGTGGCATCGTTGATATATGATTTCATTAGAGGCCCGTTTGGGGATATGTCACCATAGAAGGTTGGGCTACAGAAGCCTGTTATAGTGATAAAAACACACGTGCATTTTGTGATAAGATTAAGAGGCAGAGAAAAATGAAAAAGAGTGTTGACATCCTGCTGGCAATTATGGTGTTGGGAGTAATGGATGTATGCCCGTTGTGGGCAAAGGTCATTTACGTCAACAGAGGGGCGGTTGGAGTGAAGAGTGGAAGTAATTGGCAAGATGCTTATACAGATCTTCACATTGCTTTGGAAACATCGCAAAGCGGCGATGAGATATGGGTGACAGCAGGAATCTATAAGCCCACGCAAGATACAGATCGCAGCAAATCATTCCTCATGAGAGACGGTGTGTCTTTGTATGGCGGTTTCCTTGGCAATGAGATTCGCCGTACCGACCGGGACTGGGCGGCAAATACCACCGCTCTGTCAGGTGATATAGGTGAGCAAGGCAATCACTCAGATAATTCGTATCATGTCCTGCGAGGGGCTAATAATGCAGCCTTGGACGGATTCGTGGTTTGCTTCGGTCGAGCCAGTGGAGGAGGAATAGACTCTTATGGAGGCGGGATGTTCAACAACTCATGCAGTCCAACTGTTGCCAACTGCACGTTTATCGAGAACTCTGCCAACGGTCAAGGCGGTGCGATGTGGAATCGTGGATTGATTGAAGTCGTAAACTGCACCTTCATGAAGAACCACGGTGGCTCAGGTGGAGCCATTTACAATGACGGACATGTGGGGCCGGGCAAATACACGATCATTGATTGCAGGTTTAGTAACAACACCTCAGGCCAAGGTGGTGGCGTATTCAACTATGAATGTACTACCACGCTCAAACGCTGCGTCTTTGCAGGGAATTCAGTAGTACAGAGTGGTGGAGGAATGTGTGGTTACATGTCAAACCAGATTTTGACTAACTGCGTTTTTGTGGGTAATTCTGCTTATGAGGCTGGAGGGATTGACCACATCGGGCATTGGGGTCGAACCGACATGGTGAATTGCACACTTACGAGCAACAGGGCAGAATACAACGGCGGTGGAGTCTATCTCACATCCGCTTCGCCGTCTAATATCACCAATTGCGTCCTATGGGGCAACACTGGTGTGAATGGGCAACAGTTGTATATCTTCAACACAACGGTGTCAGTGTCCCATAGCAACATCCAAGGCGGCTGGGAAGGGGATGGAAATATTGATGCTGACCCTTTATTCATGCGTGTTCCTCATGATGGTGGAGATGGATGGGGAGTCGGGGACAACGACGATTTTGGAGATTTACGTGTATCGTGGGGCTCACTGTGTATTGATACTGGGAATAATTCCTTTGTACCCCCTGATATCACAACTGACATCGCAGGAAACCCTCGTATTATAGATGGCAACGGTGATGGTCAAGCAATCGTTGACATGGGAGCCCATGAGTTTTGGCTGGGGCAAAGTGAGTGGCTGACTGTTGTTTCGCCTAATGGAGGAGAAATGTTTTCGGCGGGTACACCTCTGACGCTGAGATGGTTATCAAAAGGTATCATTTCAAGCGTTCTAATTTCTTATACGACTGATGACGGCGACTCATGGATCGATATCACTACAGTTGAAAACACAGGTTCCTATGAGTGGACTGTTCCAGTAGTCAGTTCAGAACACTGTTTGATACGTGTCAGTGATCTCTCAAATTCTATGGTACAGAGCACAAGCGATTCGGTCTTTTCAATCTTCGAATGCAGACCTCCAATTCTGGGCGACCTGAATGGGGACTGTTATGTGAACCTACTCGACATGGCCATTCTGGCTGAGAACTGGTTGAAATGTGGAGATCCGTTTAATCCGCTGTGTCAGGAGAATCAGAAAGTCGTTCAGGACCTTCCTTTTGGTATGGTCTCTGTGGACGGGGATCTGAGTGACTGGCCGAAAGATATCACTTGGACGGAGTTAAACAAGATTTACAGTGGGCAACCTGATGATATCGTGAAGGCTGACTTTGCCCTGTTGTGGAACGACCAAACGAACAAGATATATGTTGCCATCCGTGTTGAGGATATGGACCACTTTCTTGCAGATGAATACATCTATTGGCATAGCAGCGACCGGGCAGAGGTTTATTGTCAGGGGACGGGCCTTGGTGGTACGGGTTTTCGTTATATCTACGACACGGCACAGCAGTACTACATTGCTGCAAACACTACGGGAAGGTCGTGGGCAAGCTGGGCATACGGAGACGAGATAGACCCGGACATGGGATTCGAACAGGTTGTAAGGGTCGATGGCAACACGTTTGTTTATGAAATTGCCGTACCTGTCTTTGAATACTACGGAGGTTTCACAGGACAAGAGACCGTACCGAGTGATCTGTACGCAGGCAAAGAAGT
>Ga0334882_1000757_pt1 | contig 45621 bp, 39 predicted proteins | sample GraSluR1_MG_5_FD_207226 | JGI IMG/M metagenome (GOLD analysis project Ga0334882, IMG submission 207226) | Sludge microbial communities from methane-producing bioreactor in Wageningen University, Netherlands - Granular Sludge_15_04-R1 | ecosystem: Engineered > Bioreactor > Anaerobic >... | reverse complement strand
CTTCTTGAGCCAGGTGGAGACGGTGCCTTCGGTGACGGATTCGCCGAGGGCGGGCAGTGTGACCTGGGTGCCCTGCGCCGGAGCGGCCGGAGCCGGAGCTGAGGCAGGTGCGGCCGCCGGGGCTGCCGGGGCAGGAGTCGGTGCAGCCGGGGCCGCGGGTGCGGGAGCCGGGGCCTCCGCGACCGGGGCGGGCGCCGCCGGAGCGGCCGTCGCGCCGGCCTCGCCCGGCTCGCCGATGATGGCGAGGATGGCGCCGACCTCGACGGTCTCGTCCTCCTGTACCCGGATCTCGAGGACCGTGCCGGCCACCGGCGAAGGAACCTCGGTGTCGACCTTGTCGGTGGAGATCTCGACCAGCGGCTCGTCGACGGCGACCGTGTCACCGACCTTCTTGAGCCAGGTGGAGACGGTGCCCTCGGTAACGCTTTCCCCCAGGGCCGGGAGAGTTACAGAAGTCGACATGATCGCTTTGGACTCCTTCAGAACGATGACGACGCAGTCAGGTACGTCGTTACCCTACCTGTAGGTGCCCCCACCGGGAACGACGTTCCGACGACTCACCCGGGCCGTCCTGCGGCCCGGCACACCGCGCCGTGGCGCCGGATCGACGTCGGTCATTCCATCGTCAGGGCGAGGTCCACCAGGGTCCGCACACCGGCACCCGTGCCGCCCACCGAGAGGTGACCGTCGGCGGCGCCCTCCCGCCAGGCCGGGCCCGCCACGTCCAGGTGGGCCCAGTTGCGATCCCCGGCGAAGTGCTCCAGGAACGCCGCGGCCACCTGCATGCCGAGATATCCGTCGGTGTTCGACGAGGCCAGGTCGGCGTACGGCGTACGCAGCTTGTCGCGGGCCTCGTCGGTCAGCGGCAGCTGCCACATCGCCTCCCCGCTGGTCTCAGCGGCATGCAGCAGCCGCCCGGCGACCACGTCACCGCTGGCGACCAGACCGATGGTGTTCAGCCCCAGGGCGCGCATGCAGGCCCCGGTGAGGGTGGCGATGTCGACCACCAGGTCGGCGCCATCGGTCGTCGACAGGGACAGACAGTCGGCCAGCACGAGTCGGCCCTCGGCATCGGTGTTGGTGACCTCCACCGTGGTGCCGTCGTGCATCGTCAGCACATCCGAGGGGCGGTACGCGGTCGCGGACGGCAGGTTCTCCGCCATCCCCGCGTACGCGATCACCTCCACCCGCAGCCCCAGGTCGGCGATCGCCCGGGTGGCGGCCATCACGGCCGCCGCGCCGCCCATGTCGCACTTCATCGTCAGCATGTGACCGGCCGGCTTGATGTCGAGACCGCCGGCGTCGAAGGTCATCCCCTTGCCGACTAGCACCAGCCGCTGACTGGCGTTGTCGGGGAGGTAGGCGGCGCGTACCACCCGCGGGGCGTGCACCGAACCACCGCCGACTGCGAGGATCCCGCCGAACCCCTCGGCGGCCAGCTGCTGCTCGTCACGGACGGTCACCTCGACCGGGGCCCCGGCGAACCAGTCGACGACCGCCGCGGCGAACGTCTCCGGGTAGAGCAGGTTGGCGGGGGTGTTCACCCAGTCGCGGGCCCGGGCGACGGCGGTGCTGATCGCCGCGGCGAGACGGACCGCCGATGCGTGGTCGTCGGCGTACGCGTCCAGCACCACGACCTCGGTGATCGTGGCGGCGGCGACCTCGCCGACCGGGTGGAGTGGCTCGTACGTGCCGAGCAGCGCGCCCTCGGCGATCGCACGGACCGCGTCGAACACCGACATCGGCATGGTCACCGCGTCCTCGTGCAGGGACACCGCGACGCGTACGCCGGCCCCGGCGCCCACCGCCGCACCGATCGCGCGCAGCGCCGCACCGGCTGCCCGGCGCAGCACCTCGGAGGTCGGCGTGGCCGCACCGAGACCGACCGCGAGCACCCGGGTGCCACCGGCCAGCCGGCCCAGCGCGGTGACGCTACCGACCTCGGTGCGCTTCTTCGCCCCCACCGCGAGCAGGTCCAGGTCCAGGGCCGAGGTGTCCACCCCGTCGGGCAGGCCGTGGACGGTTCCCCGATCCGCGGAGAGTCGCGTCCCCACGACCAGGTAGTCGATGCCGTCGGGCAGTTCCTCCGCCAGGCGCAGCCCGGGCAGGGTGGTGATGTTCACCGTGGTTCCTCTCACGTCAAGCGGTCGTCGACGTCCGCCGGGTCCGCGCCCCGGGGCGTACGGCGGTGCAGGCGGGATCGCCGGCACACCGCTCCGCCACGCTAGTCGGCCGTCCCGACGGGCTCAACGGCTCCGGCGGCGGGTCAGGCGCTGAGGGCCATCGGCCCGTACACGACAGTCTCCCCGTCGAGCAGGGTGACGGACTCGACGCCGGCCTCGTCCAGATCGGTCCAGTGTTCGGAGAACCACGCCTCCGCCGCCGCCTGGGTGGGGAAGGGGGTGTCGAGCCCGAGGGTGGCGGTGGTGTCGGCGTCGAGGGTCGGGTCGGTCGTCCAGGTGAAGGCCATGGTCAGCTCAGATCTTGTCGCCGCGGTTGACGCGGGGGGCGGGGATCCGCCAGCGACGGATCTGGAGACAGCGGTTCATCCCGTACATGAACAGGCCCCGCTTCGGGTGCCCGGGGTGGCGCTCGTCGAGGAGCTTGGTGAATCGGCGCCACATGAAGGTGATGTCGACCAGCACCGCCAGCACGATCAGATAGAAGGCGGCCATCACGTAGTTGGCCAGCTGCGGGTTCTTGCCGACGAGGAGGCTGGTCGCCAGGGTGACCAGCAGCAGTGGCATGACGACCTCACCCAGCCGGAACCGGGAGTCGACCACGTCCCGCATCAGGGTGCGCCCGACATCGGAATCGCGCTTGCGCATCTCCTCCTGGCGGGCCCGGCGATCGGCGTCGGCATCCCGCCGGCGGCGTTCCTTCTTCGTCAGGGAGGGGTTGACCCGGGCGCGACGGGCGGCCTCCGCCTCCTTGCGGGTGGGAGTGGGGCCCACCTTCTTGCGATGTGCGGTGGGGACCTCCGGGACCACCGGTGCACTCTGCCCGGCGTCCTTCTTGGCGGAGTCGTCCTTCTTGCTGAACAGTCCCACGTCGGCCCTTCTCGTCCGTCCTGCGCACCTCGGACGTACGCGACTGACGTACGTCCTGCCCCGGCCCCGCCACCGTCGGTGGATGGTCCGTCCTCAAGAGTAGCGGGACGGCCGCGGAGGGTCGTAGTCAGACCAGTGCCGATGCCGAGGGACACCCGGCGACCGATCCCTCAGGGACCTCACCCTCTGGGCCCCTAACCAGGGTCCGGGGACTCGTGTCCCGACACCGGAGCCCCTAGGCTGGACGGCGTACGCACGACCCGAGTGCCCAACGGAAGGACCAGGGACCGTCTATGAGTGGCATCTTCCAGAGAATCTCGACGATCTTCAACACCAAGGCCAACAAGGCCCTGGATCGGATGGAAGACCCTCGCGAGACCCTCGACTACTCCTACGAGCGTCAGCTCGAGCTGCTCCGCAAGGTCCGCCGGGGCGTCGCCGACGTGGCGACCAGCCGGAAGCGCATCGAACTGCAGGCCAACCAGCTCGGCCAGCAGGTCGACAAGCTCGACCAGCAGGCGCGTCGGGCGCTGGAGATCGGGCGGGAGGACCTCGCCCGCGAGGCACTGACCCGCAAGTCCGGACTGACCTCCCAGCTCGCCGACCTGCAGGCCCAGCACGCCCAGTTGCAGGAGGAGGAGGAGAAGCTCGTCCGGGCCTCCCAGCGGCTGCAGGCCAAGGTCGATGCCTTCCGGACCAAGAAGGAGACCATCAAGGCCACCTACTCTGCTGCCGAGGCGCAGACCCGGATCAGTGAGGCGTTCTCCGGGATCGGGGAGGAGATGGGTGACGTCGGCCTCGCCATCCAGCGCGCCGAGGACAAGACCCTGCAGATGCAGGCCCGGGCCGGTGCGGTCGACGAACTCCTCGCCTCCGGTGCACTGGACGACGTCACCGGCTCCGCGCAGGACGACCTCACCCGAGAGCTCGACCAGCTCGCCTCCAGCTCGCAGGTGGAGAACGAACTGGCCGCGATGAAGCAGCAGCTCGCCCTGGGGGGCGCCCCGGCGTCGGCCCAGCAGGCCATCGGGCAGGGCGTCCGGCCCGGCCAGCCGCAGCAGCTTCCTCCGGGGCAGGCGCAGCAGGTGCCGCCGCCGGCCCAGCAGGCCCCGTCCCCGGCCCAGCAGGCCCCGTCCCCGGCCCAGCAGGTGCCGCCGCCGGCCCCGCAGGTCCCCCCGCAGACCGAGCAGGTCCAGCAGGTCCCCGCCCCGGAGCAGCAGTGGACCGTACGCGCCCAGCAGGTGCCCGACAGCACACTGCCGGTCCAGAGCCAGCCTTTCGGCCAGCCCACCCCCGCCTCCCCGAATCCGCCGCGGCAAGAGGAGCAGCAGTGATCGTCCGGATCCTGAACGAAGGCCAGTTCCGCCTCACCGAGCAGGCCCTGGCCTCGCTCAACTCGTTCGACGACGACGTCGAGCAGGCGGTCAACAGCGGCGACCAGGCTGCCCTGACCGCGGTGCTGCAGGCCCTGCTCGAGGACATCCGGACCAGGGGGGAGCGGGTGCCGGACGATGAGCTGGCCGATTCCGACCTGATCCTGCCCGACGCCGACGCCACCCTGGCCGACGTCCGTGCCTGGCTCAGCGACAGTGAAGAAGGGCTGATCCCTGACTGATCCCGCCGCGGGCGACCCGATCGGTCCCGCCGCGGGCCGTGGCCGTCCGCTGCGGGTCGCGTTCGTCCCCGACCGGATCGGGGGACTGTCCGCGGCCGAGGCCGGGACCGCGTTGGCCACCGGGTGGCGATCCCGGCGGCCGGACGACGAGCTGGTGGTGGTGCCGTTCGGAGCCTCGGGCGCCGGCCTGCTGGATGCGTACGCCGCGCTGGCGCAGGTCCCGGTCTCGGTCGCGTCGGCGGTCCCGTCCCCGGCTGTCGGCCCGGTCTCCACCGAGAGCACCCTGCTGCTCGAGGTGGCCGGCCCGGAGACTCTCCTGGTCGGCGTCGACGCGGCACCTCGGGCCGCGCTGCCGGGTGCCGATCCCAGCCGGGACGCCAGCTCCTGGGCCTGGGGCGAGGCGATCGCCCGGGCCCTGACCGGGCGGACGGACGTCCGCCACCTCGTCGTCGATCTCGCCGGTGGCGGCGCCCGGGACGGCGGCGCGGGGCTGCTCGGTGCCCTCGGGGCGACCGCCGATGTCCCGCTCGATCGAGGGATCGCCGGCCTCACCGGGATCACCGCCCTCGACCTGACCGCCCCCCGGGAGGTGCTGGCCGGGATCGATCAGCTCGTCGCGGTCGTCCCGGCCGATCAGGCCGACCGGCCGCTGTTCGGCCTCCGAGGGATCGCCTCCCTGCACGGGGTGGCCCTGCGCGAGCACGGCCTGCCCTGGGACCCGGCGGACCTCCTGGCGGCCGACGCCACGTTGCAGCGACTGGCCGGACTGGCCTCCCCGGGGCGGGCCGACGCCGCCGGCCTGGGAGCCTGCGGCGGCGTGGCGTACGCCCTGGCCGCGCTCGGGGCCAGCGTCAGCACCGGTCCGGCCTGGCTCGCCGAGCTGACCGGGCTCGAGGAGACCCTCGCTGCGGCCGATGTCGTCGTCACCGGCAGCGGGGCGTACGACTTCGCCCATCGCGGCGGAGAGACGGTCGAGACTGTCGTCGGCCTGGCCGGACGGGCGATGCGGCCGGTGATCGCGGTCGCCGGATATGTGACCATCTCCTCCCGCGAGATGCGGGCGTACGGCCTCGACGCGGCCTACGCCGTCCGCGCCGGGGTGCCGGGGGAGACGGTGAGCGTGGACCGGGCCGACCTCGAGGAGATGGGTCGGCGGGTGGCCCGCACCTGGGCCGGCGGCTGACCTCCCGCGCGTCCTTCCGGACGACCTGTCGGCCCGCCCGGACATCGGGGGGTTGGAACCCCCGGCAGCTCGGCCTAGACTGATCCCGGTTGCTCTGTCAACCAGATTTCGTCACCACACCGGACGCACACACGACACCGGAAGCACCACCGATGACGGCCAGCCCCGTGATCGTCACGACCGCGGCGCGGGGAGCCGGAGGAGAAGCGATATGACCGTGCAGAACGAGACCCTGACCCAGCAGGGCGTCATCCTGACCACCGAGGCCGCCGCCAAGGTGAAGTCCCTGCTGGCGAGCGAGGGCCGCGACGACCTCGCCCTGCGGATCGCCGTGCAGCCGGGCGGCTGTTCCGGCCTGCGCTACCAGCTGTTCTTCGACGAACGCGAGCTCGAGGGCGACATCGTCAACAGCTATGACGGCGTCAATGTGGTGACCGACCGGATGAGCGCCCCGTACCTGAGCGGCGCCACCATCGACTTCATGGACACCATCGAGCAGCAGGGCTTCACCATCGACAACCCGAACGCGCAGAGTTCCTGCGCCTGCGGCGACAGCTTCCACTGATCCAGGCCATTCCGGTACGTGCCGGATCCCGGCACGTACCGTACGCGGGGCCCCGTCCTTCTGGACGGGGCCCCGCGTCGTCCAAGTCACAGTCCGGCGGTATTCCCCGTCATTGACAGTGATTCACGTCACTCCTGAGGGGTACGGTGATCGGGACCCATTACGAGTGAGTATCGGCGCCAGCCGCCGATGCCCGACTCGGTTACTGTGGGACAGACCGAAAGTGGCAGCAGGGTTGCGCCCTGCCGCCTGTGTGTGATCGGAAGGGTGTGACGTGGGTCTGAAGGGATGGCGGCGGCCACGAACGTGGGCTGCCCTCGGTGCCTCGGGGCTGGCGATGCTGCTGGCCGGGTGCGGCGACGTGCAGCAGGGGGCTGGTCAGGGCCGGAACTTGGGTCTGCCCGAGGCTGCGAGCGATCGTGCTCCCGCCATGGGCCAGATGTACGTGGGCTCCTGGATCGCCGCTTTCATGGTCGGTGGCCTCGTGCTGGCGATCCTGATCTACAGCCTGATCCGCTTCCGGCGGCGCGACCCGCAGGAGGTGCCGCGTCAGGTCCGCTACAACCTGCCGCTGGAGTTCGTCTACACCCTGGTGCCGATCATCATCGTCTGCACGCTCTTCTTCTACACGGTGAAGACCCAGAACCTGGTCCAGGCGAAGGCGGACTCCACCAAGGTCCACCAGATCGACGTGGTCGGCTTCAAGTGGTCCTGGGCGTTCAACTACATCGAGCAGAAGAACCCCGCGGTCGGTGCGGACGTCAACGCGATCGGCACCATCGAGTCGCCGCCCACGCTGGTGCTGCCGGTGAACGAGCCGGTCCGGTTCAACCTCTACTCGCCCGACGTGATCCACTCCTTCTGGATCCCGGCCTTCTACTACAAGCTCGACGTGATCCCGGGGCGGTCGAACTCGTTCGACGTCACCCCCACCAAGGTCGGGACGTACGCCGGTAAGTGCGCAGAGCTCTGCGGCACCTACCACTCCGCGATGATCTTCAACGTCAACATCGTGCCGGTCGAGCAGTACAACGCCTATCTCAAGGGGCTCCAGGCGCAGGGACGCACCGGCACGTTCTACGGTCCGCTGCAGGCCAACCCCCAGCTCCAGAAGGAGGGCAACTGACGATGACGACACTCGCACGCGTCGCCACGACGTCCGAGACCCGTGAGAAGCCTGCCGTCTCCGCCGGCGCGCGGATCATGGAGTGGCTCACCACCACCGACCACAAGCTGCTCGGCCACATGTACCTGATGACGGCGCTGTTCTTCTTCGCCGTCGGCGGTGTCCTGGCCCTGTTCATGCGGGCCGAGCTGGCCAACCCGGGTCTGCAGTACCTGAACTACGAGACCTACAACCAGTTCTTCACCATGCACGGCACGATCATGCTGCTGATGTTCGCGACGCCGGCCTTCGCCGGCTTCGCCAACGCGCTGATGCCGCTGCAGATCGGTGCCCCGGACGTCGCCTTCCCGCGGCTGAACTCGTTCTCCTACTGGCTGTACGTCTTCGGCTCGGTGACCGCCTGCCTGGGCTTCTTCACCCCGGAGGGGGCGGCGAGCTTCGGCTGGTTCGCGTACGCTCCGCTGTCGAACTCGATCAACACCCCGGGCGCCGGCGGTGACCTGTGGACGGCCGGCCTCTACCTGCTGGGCCTGTCCTCGATCATGGGGTCGGTCAACTTCGTCACCACGATCATCACCCTGCGGGCGCCGGGGATGACGATGTTCCGGATGCCCATCTTCACCTGGACCATCCTGGTCACCGGCATCCTGGTGCTGGTCACCTTCCCGGTGCTGGCCGCCGGCCTGATGGTGCTCTTCGCAGACCGTACGCTCGGGACGCAGATCCTCGACGCCGCCAACGGCGGCCCGTTGTTGTGGCAGCACCTGTTCTGGTTCTTCGGCCATCCCGAGGTGTACGTCCTGGCACTGCCGTTCTTCGGCATCACCTCCGAGATCGTGCCGGTGTTCAGCCGCAAGCCGCTCTTCGGGTACGTCGGTCTGGTCATCGCCACCATCGCCATCGGCGGTCTGTCCTTCACCGTGTGGGCGCACCACATGTTCACCACCGGGGCGGTCAGCCTGCCCTTCTTCTCCTTCATGACCTACCTGATCGGCGTACCGACCGGGGTGAAGTTCTTCAACTGGTTGGGCACCATGTGGGGCGGCTCGATCTCGCTCGACACCCCGATGCTGTGGGTCGTCGGCTTCATCACGACGTTCCTCTTCGGCGGCCTGACCGGCATCATGCTGGCCTCCCCGCCGCTGGACTTCCAGATGCAGGACTCCTACTTCGTGGTGGCGCACTTCCACTACACCCTGTTCGGCACCGTCGTGTTCACCTTCTTCGGCGGCCTCTACTTCTGGTGGCCGAAGTTCTTCGGTCGGATGCTGAACGAGACCTGGGGCAAGATCCACTTCTGGCTCACCTTCATCGGCTTCCACACCACGTTCCTGGTGCAGCACTGGCTGGGCATCGAGGGCATGCCGCGGCGCTACGCGGACTACCTGGTCACCGACCACTTCACCACGCTGAACCAGATCTCCACCGTGGGTGCCTTCATCACCGGCATCTCGCTGCTGGCCTTCATCTGGAACCTGTGGATCTCCCGTAACAACCCGCGGGTCCAGGTCGACGACCCATGGGGCTGGGCTCGCTCGCTGGAGTGGGCCACCTCGTGCCCGCCGCCGGCGTTCAACTTCACCTCGCTGCCGAAGATCCGTTCCGAGGCGCCGGCCTTCGACCTGCACTACCCCGAGATCGCTCGCGCCGTCCACGGTCACAGCCTGGATGACGAGCCCGTCGCGACCAAGGAGGTCACCAAGTGAAGGCCGAACAGTGGGTGTTCTGGGGGATCGCGATCTACCTGGGCATCATGGCTCCGGTGTACGCGTTCGCCACGATGCGGACCGAGGGCTATGTCGAGATCATCGGCACCGTCGTGCTGATCCTGACCTTCCTCTTCACGGTGATGATCGGGGGGTACATCGCGATCACCGGCCGGCGGATGGATGCCCGGCCCGAGGACCGGGCGGACGCCACCATGGCCGAGGGTGCCGGCCCGGTCGGCTTCTTCGCCCCGGCGAGCATCTGGCCCTTCTGGTGCGCCCTGGTGGTGGCGCTGATCTTCATCGGCTGGATCTTCGGCTACTGGATCACCATCATCGCCGCCGGCATCGGCGTGTGGGCGGTGGCCGGCTGGTCGCTGCAGTTCTACCGCGGGGACTACGCCCACTGACGTATGCCCGCCGACGGTCGGTCCACCGGCCGGCGGCACACGCACTGCACTGACAAGACGCTGCACTGACAAGCGAGGGGCCCGGATGGTCGATCCGTCCGGGCCCCTCGTCATCCCGCTCCTCGTCGTCCCGCTCCTCGTCGTCCTACGAGCGGCCGGGGAGGGACGGGAAGGAGCAGGCCGGGTCACCAGCTCTGCAGCAGCGGGCGCCCCTCCTCGTACCCGGAGGTCGACTGGACCCCCACGACGGCGCGGTCATGGAACTGGGCCAGGTCGCGCGCGCCGGCGTACGTGCAGCTGGACCGCACGCCGGAGGTGATGAAGTCCAGCAGGTCCTCCACGCCGGGACGGCGCGGATCGAGGTACATCCGCGAGCTGGAGATCCCCTCCTCGAACAGGCCGGCGCGGGCCCGCTCGAAGGCACCCGAGCCGTGCGTACGGCTGCGGACGGCCCGCGAGGAGGCCATCCCGAAGCTCTCCTTGTAGAGCCGGCCCTCCGGGTCCATCTGCATCTCGCCGGTCGACTCGTGCGTTCCGGCGAACCAGGAGCCGATCATCACCGAGCCGGCGCCGGCGGCCAGCGCGAGAGCGACGTCGCGCGGGTGGCGTACGCCACCGTCCGCCCAGACAGCCCGGCCCTCGGCGCGAGCGGCCTCGGCGCATTCCAGCACCGCACTGAACTGGGGACGGCCCACCCCGGTCTGCATCCGGGTGGTGCACATCGCACCCGGTCCGACGCCGACCTTGAGCACGTCGGCGCCCGCGGCGATCAGGTCGAGCACCCCGGAGGTGGTGACGACATTGCCGGCGACGATCGGCACCCGGACGCCGGTACGCCCCGCCACCTCGTCGCGAACGGTCCGGACCGCGGCCAGGGCCTGCAGCATCCGGTCCTGGTGGCCGTGGGCGGTGTCGACGACCAGGACGTCGGCCTCGGAGGCCAGCAGGTCGTGCGTACGCCCCTCGACGTCCCCGCTGATTCCAACGGCGGCACCCACCATCAGCCGGCCTCGGGCGTCGACGGCGGGCTGGTAGATGGTGGCGCGGACGGCACTCTTCCGGGTCATGATCCCCAGCAGCAGGTCACCGTCGGCGATCACGGCCACGTCGAGGTGATGGTTCTCCAACGCCTCGAACACCGCGGTGGGGTCGGTGTCCGGCGGGAGGGTGAGGAAGTCGGTCCGCATCACCTCGTGCGCCTGCGCGAACCGGTCCACGTCGGAGGCGTTCTGCGGTTCCAGCAGCCCGATGACCCGGCCGTCCTCGATCACCACCGCCACGCCGTGTGAGCGCTTGTGGATCACCGTCATGGCCTGTCCGACCGTGGTGTCCGGGGTGATGTGGATCGGCGTGTCGAACACCGTGTGGGCGCCCTTGACCCGGCGGATCGACCGGTCGATCTGGTCCGTCGGGATGTCCTGCGGCAGGATCGCGATACCGCCGCGCCGCGCTACCGTCTCGGCCATCCGACGGCCGGCGATGGCCGTCATGTTGGCCACGACGATCGGCAGGGGAGTGCCGATGCCGTCGGTGCTGGTGAGATCGACATCGAAGCGTGACGTGACGTTGGACCGGCTGGGAGCCATGAACACGTCGCTGTACGTCAGGTCGACGGTGGGTGGGCTGGTGAGGAATCGCACGGCCCCATTGTCACCCATCCACCGAAGGGCGCTGGACCGCGCGCGCCGGGGGGAGACCATCAGGGGCCCCCGCCGTTGTGGCGGGGGCCCCTGAGGATGGCGTGGCGAGACGGATCAGTGCTTCTCGGAGCCCTCCAACTCGGGCTCCGTCGAGGTCTCGACCTCGCCGTGCGTGTGCGCCTCCTCGAGCTCCTCACGGGTGGGAGTGGGCAGGTTGCTGTCGGACCACCAGTGGGAGGCACGGGCCCGGGCCCCGGAGACCTGCTGGCCGTCCCGCTGGACCCCACGGGCATCGGTGTCGGTACCCCGGTCGAGCGCCGGCACCTGGTCGAGCGAGGTGAGGGCGTACGCCTCTTCCTGACTGATCGGCACGTGCTCCTCGTAGTAGCCGCCCTCGGCATTGCGGTGCATGTCGCCGGACGGCGAGCCGTGCAGCAGCCGTTCCTGGTCGTGCTTCTGCCTGCCCAAGCAGATCCGCTTGGTGACCCAGAAGGCGATCACCGGCACGACGAAGATCGCGAACCGCAGGAACCAGGAGATCGCGTTGAGCGACAGCTTGAAGTGGGTGGCGATCAGGTCGTTCGCACCACCGAACTGGAGCAGCAGCATGAAGGTGATGATCGCGACGCCGAACGCGGTCCGGGTCGGATTGTCCTGCGGGCGCTCCAGCAGGTTGTGCGGCTGGGTGTCACCGGTGTACCACTGCTCGATCCACGGCCACAGCGCCATCAGAGTGAAGAAGGCACCGAGCAGGATCACGCCGGGGATGAAGATGTTCCACGACCAGGTGGTGTGGCCCCAATGGGACTCCCAGCCCGGCATGATCCGGACCGCACCCTCGACCCAGCCCATGTACCAGTCGGGCTGGGAGCCGGCGGTGACCTGCGCCGGATTGTACGGGCCGTACGTCCAGACCGGGTTGATGGTGATCAGGGCGCCGAACAGGGCGAGCGTGCCCCAGGTGAGGAAGAACAGGCCGCCAGCCTTGGCGATGTACACCGGGAAGGCCGGCTCGCCGACGACGTTGTTCTCGGTCCGCCCCGGGCCCGGGTACTGGGTGTGGTGGTAGTAGGAGACCAGACCCACGTGGGCGGCCACCAGGGCCAGGATCAGCGCCGGGATCAGCAGGATGTGCACCATGTAGAGCCGGGAGACGATCAGGTCGCCGGGGAACTCGCCGTTGAAGACGAAGAACTCGACCCAGGTGCCGACCAGCGGGATGGAGCGCATCAGGCCGTCGGCGAACCGCAGGCCGGTGCCGGACAGCAGGTCGTCCGGCAGGGAGTAGCCGGAGAAGCCGCCCATGGTGGCCAGGAAGAGCAGTGCCACCCCCAGGATCCACTGGATCTCGCGAGGCTTGCGGAAGGCGCCGGTGAAGAAGACCCGGGCAGCGTGGACGAAGGCGGCCGCGACGAAGAGCAGGGCGGCCCAGTGGTGCATCTGGCGCAGCAGCAGGCCGCCGCGGATGTCCATCGAGATGTTGATCGTCGACTCGAACGCCTGGGACATCATCATGCCCCGCATCAGCTGGTACGAGCCGTTGTACTCGACCTCGGCCATCGAGGGCTTGAACCACAGGGTCAGGAAGACGCCGGTGATCAACAGGACCACGAAGCTCCACAGCGCGATCTCACCGATCAGGAACGACCAGTGGTTCGGGAAGACGTAACGCAACGCGGCCTTCCCGAGCCCGGCGATGCCGGCCCGGTCGTCCAGCCACCGGGCCTTCGGGCCCTGCTTGACCAGGGCCGGGGGCAGGTCGATGTCCTGCGCCGAGGCGGTGCGCGTGGTGGTGGCCGCGTCGCCCGGATCGCGGGGTTCCGAGACGGATGTGGGCTTGGCCATCACGCGTCACCTTCCTTGAAATCGTTGCGCGAGTCACGCTCGAAGAAGCTCGGCCCCACCGGGACGGTGAAGTCCTGGGTCGCGATGAGGTAGCCCTGGGTGTCGACCCCGATCTTGAGCTGGGGCAGCGAGCGGGCGGCCGGCCCGAAGACCACCCGGCCGGAGTTGCCGAGGTCGAAGGTCGACTGGTGGCAGGGGCACAGCAGGTGGTGCGTCTGCTGTTCCCACAGGGTGATCGGGCAGCCGACGTGGGTGCAGATCTTCGAGTAGCAGAGGATGCCCGACACCTGCCAGTCCTTGCGGGAGGCGGGGATGTTGATCGAGGCAGGATCCATCCGGACGAGGATGATCGACGACTTGGCCTTCTGCTGCTGGTACTCCACGTCGTGATAGTTCTGCAGGTTCTCCGGCTGGGCGTTGACCAGCTGGCCGATCTCGACGTCGGAGGCCTTGATCGGCTTCCAGGTGATGTCGTTGACCAGCCGGATCGGCTTCTGCGGCGTCGCCTCGGCGAAGATGGTCCGCTCGATCGTCTGGGCGCGCTTGCGGCCGGTCGGCCACGGGCCCATGCCGGCGAGGGTCACCACCAGCGGCAGGGCGAACAGACCCAGCGCACCGCCGAGGCTGCCGAGGAGGAACCGGCGGCGAGCCACACCGGAGGCGCGGACGCCCTCACTCAGCGTCACCAGGGCCTCGGTGCGATCCTCCTCGGACGAGGACGGGGCATGCCGCTCCTGGGTGACCTCGTCGTCGTCCATCAGGTTGCGACCCCAGGTGACGGCGCCGACCCCGATCAGGAAGATCGCCAGGCCCATCGTGGTACCGAAGACCACGTTGTGGAGGCTGCTGTGGAAGGAGCCGATCTCGATCTGGACGCCGAGCGGGATGGCGAAGTACGCCACCACGGAGGCCAGGGCGGACAGTGCGGACACGGCGAACGCCACGACGACGCGGCCCTCCGCGTGCTTCGCCGCGTGCGGATTGGTCGAGACCCAGCTGGGCACCTCGTCGAGGCCCGGATCGTCCACCGGCCGCTGCTGAAGCTGGTTGGTCGTGTTGTCGTTCACTTGGAGCGTGCTCCCTTCGAAGTGACCCAGACGGCGAGCACGATCAGGCCGCCGATGCCCACGACCCAGGCCCACAGGCCCTCGGTCACCGGGCCCATGCTGCCGAGGGACAGGCCGCCACCGCTGCTGCCGGTGCCCCCGTTCACGCTCTTCAGGTAGCCGATGATCTCCTGGGCGTCCTGGTCGGAGATGACGTTCTTGGAGAAGACCGGCATCTGCTGCGGGCCGATGCGCATGGCTTCGTAGATGTGCACCGAGTCCACGTTGGCCAGGGAGGGGGCGAACTTGCCGTTCGGCAGCGCGCCGCCCTTGCCGGTGATGTTGTGGCAGGCCGAGCAGTTGGTCCGGAACAGCTCACCGCCGCGGGCGAGTTCCTCATCGGTCAGGTTCGTCGGGTCGACGACCGAGGCGGACGGGATCGCCGGGCCGGAGCCGAGGGTGGCAACGTACGCGGAGATGGCGGAGATCTCGTCCTGCGAGAACTCGGTCTTCTTGCGCGGCGCCTGCTGGCCGGGACGCGACATCGGCATCCGGCCGGTGCCCATCTGGAAGTCGACGGAGGCGGCGCCGACACCGACCAGGGACGGACCCTGGGTGGTGCCCTCGCCGTTCAGCCCGTGGCAGGAGGAGCAGGAGACCTGGAACAGGGCCTTGCCCTGTTCGACCTGCTGAGACAGGCCGGGGGCGGCGGAAACCCGGGTGCCCGGCATGACGAGCGCGTACACGGCTCCGACCAGGAACAGGGCGAGCACCAGGATGAGTGGCTTGGCAGCCGGGTGTCGCCTCCGCGTGGACAGATACTTCACAGCAATGTGCCTCTCTGTGGGGTGGGGTCCGTGACGCTCGTCAGTGCAGGAAGTAGATCACCGAGAACAGGATGATCCACACCACGTCGACGAAGTGCCAGTAGTACGAGAGGGCGATCGCGCTGACCGCCTGCTCGTGCGTGAAGGTCCGCGCGAGGTAGGTGCGGGCCATGATGAACAGGAAGCCGACGAGGCCGCCGAGCACGTGGAGGCCGTGGAAGCCCGTGCCGAAGAAGAAGACCGAGCCGTAGGCGAACGACTGCGGGGTGAGGCCCTCGGAGAACAGTGTCGCGTACTCCATGATCTGCCCGGAGATGAAGAAGGCACCCATCAGGAAGGTGAGCGTGTACCACTCACGCATCCCCCAGCCCGCGACGTTCACCAGCGACCCGGTGCGCTTCACCCGTCCATGCTCGGCTGCGTGCACCCCCAGCTGACAGGTGATCGACGACGCCACCAGCACGATGGTCACCACCGTCGCCTTCGGGACGTCGAGCCACTCGGCAGGGGTCCATCCGCCGGTACCAGCCGCCGCGTGGATGTTGCGCATGTTGAAGTACGCCGCGAAGATCGCGGCGAAGAACATGAGCTCGGACGCCAGCCAGATCCACATGCCCACGGCGAGCGGATCGGGTCGGCCCTGCAGGCCGCGGAGTCGGGTGTTCGGGACGGAATGGAGGGCTCCGGTGGGAATGGCCCGCCCGGCGCCCAGCAAGTCAGATGAAGAAGCCACGTGTGCATTATGGCCGGATTCAGTGTCCGGCGCTTCCCGTCACGGACCTCGGGCCGGTTTGGTTGGGTGATCGTTACGTGGACCGGTGCGATGAGAGTGGATCCCGGTGATCACGACGGGTGCAATGTGTCTGCCGTCACTTCCGAAGGGTCTTGACCTTTTCCGTCAGACGGCACGGGAAGGAATGCGGGAGGCCTGGCGGCGGTCGGCGCGGGGCGGCTGCGAGGCTGACGCTACGATGCATCTGTTTGCTGGAGCCGAGTCCCGAGGAGGGCAGATGAGCGCAGACGCGTCCGCCGCAGACAAGACGGTGACGGTCCTGCTGTACTCCGATGACCGTCAGGTGCGTGAGAACCTGAAACTGGCGCTGGGGCGGCGAGTGGCCGCCGATCTGCCCGAGGTCGTGATCGTCGAGACGGCCACGCACGCCGCGGTCGACCACGCCATCCGGCAGGGGGGCATCGACCTGGCCATCCTCGACGGAGAGGCCGCACCGGCCGGCGGGATGGGCATCTCCAAGCAGTTCAAGGAGGAGATCGCCGACTGCCCGCCGATCCTGCTGCTGGTGATCCGCAAGGACGACGCCTGGCTTTCCGCCTGGTCCCTCGCGGACGCCGTTGAGCGGTACCCGATCGACCCGGTCACCTTCCCGGAGACCGTCGCCAATCTGCTCCGCCGGCGGCTGCAGACCACCGGGGTCTGAGGCCCAAGGCCAGCGGGGTCCGAGCATCCCGCCCGACCGTCCACGCGACCCCGTCCGGGGTCCGGAAGAAACCCGAGGAGGAGTGAGATGACCACGAGGAGTTACCTCTGGCCGGACGTACTGACCGGCCTGCTCAACGGCGAGAACATGACGTCCGAGGCCACCGAGTGGGCGATGCGCGAGATCCTCGGGGGCAATGCCACCCCGGTGCAGATCGCCGGGTTCGCGGTGGCCCTGCGCGCCAAGGGGGAGACCGTCGAAGAGGTGACCGCCCTCTCCGACGTGATGCTGCAGTTCGCCCGCCCGGTCCACGTGGCGAACCGGGCGGTGGACGTCGTGGGGTCGGGCGGGGACCGGGCCAACACGGTGAACATCTCGACCATGTCGGCGATCGTCGCCGCCGCGGCCGGGGCCAAGGTCGTCAAGCACGGCAACCGTGCGGCGTCGTCGCTCTGCGGGACCGCCGACTGTCTCGAGGCCCTCGGTCTGGTCCTTGACCTGGCGCCGGAGAAGCAGCAGCAGGTGATGGACGAGGAAGGGATCGTCTTCCTCTTCGCGCCGCTCTACCACGGTTCGCTGAAGTACGCCGCCAGCTCCCGCCGGGAGCTGGGCATCGCCACCATCTTCAACTACCTCGGCCCGTTGTCGAACCCGGCCCACCCCCAGGCGCAGGCCATCGGGATCGCCAACGAGGCGATGGCCGGTCTGCTGGCCGGAGTGCTGGCGCGGCGGGGCAACCAGGGCATGGTCTTCTACGGCGGCGACGGGCTCGACGAGCTCACCACCACCACGTCCTCGAAGATCTGGCTGATCCGGGACGGCCGGGTCGTGCCCACCCGGCTCGACCCGCTCGACCTGGGCATCCCGCGGGCCGAGAAGTCCGACCTGGTGGGCGGCAAGCCCGCGGTGAACGCGGCGATCGTCCGGGAAACCTTCGCCGGGAAGACCGGACCCGTCCGCGACATCGTCGTCCTCAACGCCGCCGCCACCATCCTGGCGTACGACGGACCGGATCTCGACGCGGCGGTGACCGAGCAGTTCCGGACGTACGTCGAGCGTGCCCGGGAGGCCATCGACAGCGGTCGCGCGTTGGCACGTCTGGACAGCTGGATCGCGACCACCCGTCGGCTGGCCCAGGACTGACCCCCGCGGCGGCCGAGGGGCCTCGTCACCCGAGCGGCCCCGCTGCGTCGAGCAGGATGGATGCGGCGGGGCCGAGCCACATCCACGGACCGTACGGGAACGGCCCACGGCGTCCGGTCAATGAGCGGACCGTTCCCCACAGTGCCCCGAGGACGCTGCCGGCAAGCAGCGCCACCCACCAGCCGGTCCACGACACCGACGCCCCGAGTGCCCCGATCAGCGGGCTGATTCGGACGTCCCCGAAGCCCAGGCCGTGGCCGACCCGCCACAGCAGCAGGTAGAACGCCGTTGCGGCGAGCGCCCCGAGCAGCACCCGGACGGTCTCGGCGGTCCGGACGCCGACGCCGGGACCGTCGGGCCCGGACAGCGCGGAAATGACGATCGCCACCGCCGCCACCATCCAGACACCGCGGGTGAGCCGGAGCGGCAGCCAAGTGGTCCGTGCGTCGACGGCCACCAGCACGGCGAACAGGGTGGACCAGACCAGCCACAGCGGCAGCCAGCCTGCCGGGGCCAGGGTGAGGGCCGTCACCGAGGCGGCGGCGCCGAGGCCGCCACAGGCCAGCGCGAAGCCGGGGGTGGCGAGGTCGGGGTAGTGCGGAGGGACGTCGTCGGGATCCCCGGTGCCGTCGGTGCCGTCGGGGTAGTCCGCACCGGCGATGGGATCAGTGCCCGAAGCGGCCTGCGTCGGCATCCGACGCAGCACCGGGCCGGCCAGCGCGGCGACCAGCCCCCCGATCGTCAGTGCCACGGCGACGGGAAGCAGCATCGGCATGATCGCGGTCATCCCGCCCCGGGACGCCCGGCGTCGCGGTGGCCGGGTCCGCGCCGGGGGAGGATGCACGAGGGGCGGAAGGTCATGATGCCCCTTCCGCCCCTCGTGACAGCCGGCCCGCCGGTCAGCGGGTCGCCTTGATGAACCCGGCGGCCGAGGCCGCCTCCTCGGTGGCGAACCACACATCGGTGACGGTGCGCTCATAGGAATCGGAGCCGGGCAGGTGGTACTTCATCGAGCGGGGGTTGCCCTTGATGACGTAGCCCTCCGGCGGCTCGGTACCCACGTACGAGTCGGCACCGTAGCTGGTTGCGGTGTCGGTGGACACGGTGCTGTCCGCCTCGGTGACGGCGCCGCCCTCACCGATCATCTCCGCCTCGACCTCGGCGGTCTCGTCGTCCATCTCGTCCGGTTCCGTGGCGTCCGGTTCCGTGGCGGCCTCCTGCTCGGCAGGGGCGGGAGCGCTGGGAGCGGCGGGCGCCGGCGGGGTGGGCTGGTAGTTCTGCCAGGCATCCTCCTTGGGGGAGCCGAGCTTCTTGGCGACCAGGATCCCGATGCCGATCAGACCGGCCAGGATCAGCAGCACCTTCCAGGTGCCACCGCCCTTGCGGCCCGCGCGGGCGGCGAGCTTCTCCTCGGCCACGGCCAGCTTGGCCTGGGTCTTCGCCAGCTTCGCGGCCGCCTTGGCCTCCTTGCGGGCCTTTCGTCCCTTCGGAGCGACGGCTGCCGGCTCGGGTTCGGGTGCTGCGGCCTCGGCGGCGACGGCCTCGGCCGCCCTGTCCAGGAACTTCTCGGCGCGGGGCACGACGTCCTCCTTGATCCGGGTGGCGGCCTCCTCGGCCAACGGACCCACCGCGAGCAGAGCCTGCTCGAGGCGGGGGGCGAGGGTGTCCAGAGTGCCGCGGGCGCCGGCGACGCCGCGGACCTTCGCCTCGTGGGCGACCGGGGCGAGTCGCGCCTGCGCCTCCTGGGCGACCGGGGCGAGCCGGGCCTGGGCCTCTTGGGCGTACTCGGTGAGGATCTCCTGCGCCTGGGCGCCGCGCTCCCGGGCCTGCTCGGCGAACGGAGCGAGCTTGGCCTGCGCCGTCGCGGTGAACGGGGCGATCCGGGTCTGGGCGTCCGCGACCCGGGCGGCGCCGATCTCACGGGCCTGGTCGAGGTAGGGGGTGGCCGCCTTGATGGCCGCGTCGACGGCATCGACACCGACCTCGGTGAGGGACTTCGGCACCTCGGCCTCGATGACGACCTTCTGGGTGTTGCTCTTCACTCTTGCCTCCGAATTCGTCTGTCAGCGCCTGTCACACCCGGGCCGCTCGGCCCGGGGACGGGCGGCGCCCCTCCGGCGTAGCTCCAGCCTAGCGACCGCCATTCCACATCTGACAGATTCGGGGAGGGTTCTTCGTGGAAGCGCCACAAACCGGTGCCCCGCCCCGGTCGACCCGGAGGTCCCCGGTCGTCACCGTTGTCCGCTGCGGTGGGCGTGACAAGATGGACAGGACATGACCGTGTCGTCGGGTCGCCACCCGTCGACCCGACGAAAGGCAGCTCGTGGGCAACTCCACCGCAATCCTGCACACCAATCACGGGGACATCACCCTCACCCTGTTCGACGACATGGCCCCGAAGACGGTGGCCAACTTCGTGGGCCTCGCCGACGGCACCAAGGAGTACGTCGACCCGACGTCGGGCGAGCGGGTCACCGGGCGGTTCTACGACGGGCTCACCTTCCACCGCGTCATCCCGGGCTTCATGATCCAGGGCGGGTGCCCGATCGGGAACGGGACCGGCGACCCCGGCTACAAGTTCGCCGACGAGTTCCACCCCGAACTCGCCTTCACCAAGCCCTACCTGCTGGCGATGGCCAACGCCGGTCCCAACACCAACGGCTCGCAGTTCTTCATCACCGTCGATCCGACCCCCTGGCTGAACCGGAAGCACACCATCTTCGGTGAGGTCGCCGATGAGGCCTCCCGCAAGGTCGTCGACGAGATCGCCGCGGTCCGCACCGGCCGCGCCGACCGCCCCACCACCCCGGTGGTGATGGAGACCGTCGAGATCGTCGCGGGCTGACCCGACCGTGACACAGCCGATGGGGAGCCCGGGCCTCGACGGCCCGGGCTTCCGCCCCTGCTACCGGCACCCCGACCGGATGACCGGCATCACCTGTCAACGTTGCGGACGACCGATCTGCGGTGAGTGCATGATCCCGGCCTCGGTCGGGTTCCAGTGTCCGGAGTGTGTCGCCCGCGCCCGGTCCCGGGAACGGGACACCCGTACGACCGCGCGGCGCACCCGCCCGCGCGGATCCGGCGCGGGCCGGCTCGCTACCCTGCGCTCGCAGAGCGCCACTGTGCTGCTGATCGGCCTGATCGTCGTCATCCAGGCCGTCGACTCCGTCTCGCTCGGTCTGGTCCAGGGTCTGCTGGCCTACCAGGGCCAGGCTGTGCTGGCCGGTCAGCTGTGGCGGCTGGTCACCCACGTGCTCGTCTCCGGCGGGATCCTCGCCCTGGTCATCAACGGCTTCGTGCTGTGGATGTTCGGCCGGACGATGGAGACGATGTGGGGTCGCTGGCGCTTCCTGGCGACCTACTTCCTCGCCGGTCTGGGGGCCGCGGTGCTGATGCTCGCCGCCGGCCCCACGACGACGGTCCTCGGTGGTGCCTCGACCTCGATCATCGGGCTGCTGGCCGCGAACGCGGGGGCCAAGTTCCACGACCGGGAGGATGCCAGGGCGGACCTCGTCCTGCTGGCGGTCCTGATCGCCTTCAGCATCTTCAGCTACCCGGCCATCGTGCTCGCCGATGTGGGGGCGATCCTGGCCGGCGGCGCCTGCGGATGGTTGTGGTCCACCGCGCCCGGTCCCCGCGCCGGGCGTCGGCGCGGGTCGCTGACCCGGTCCGACCAACTGCACCTGTGGGGTGCGGTGGCGATCCTGGGGGTCTGCCTCGTGGTGGCGGCGGTGGCCTTCGTGGTGCGCTGACCTCGGTCTGCCGGTGCCCACGCCGGCAGACAGGCCGGGTCGGGCGCCGGGCCGCCGGGATCAGTTGCCGAGACTGAAGGCCGCCTCGAGGTCGTGCTTGGAGAAGGCCCGGAAGGCGATGTGGGTCTCGGTCTCGATGATGCCGTCGACCTTGTTCAGCCGGTCGGAGACGACCGCCGACAGGTCGTCGAGCTCCCGGACCCGGACCATCGCCACCAGGTCGATCGTGCCGGTGACGGAGTAGACCTCGGTCACGCCGTCGAGGTCGGCGATCTTCTGGGCGACCTCGGGGATGCGGTCGGTTTCGGCATTGACGAACACGATTGCGGTGACCATGGCCGTCATCCTAGTGCGCGGTCCTCGCGCAGACCGGCCAGCACCCGGGGCAGAGCCGCCGGCGTCACCGTGGTCCGCAGCGGCCACATCCAGTCACCCCGGATGTCGATCAGGCGGACCCCCGGCTCCTCGAGCCACGAGGCGATCAGCCCGGTCTCCTCGGGGACGGCCGCGCCGCCGTGCCGGGGTGCCGGGACGGACTCGGCCAGCAGGACCGCCTCCTCGGCCAGCCGGACCGCGGACTCGCCGGGGCGGGTCCGGGCGGCACCGGCCAACCGCCCGTACCGCACCACATGGATCTCCCACCCGGGCCGTCCGGCCGCGCCCGCCGGCGCGAAGGCATCGGTGGTCCGCCGGGCGGCGACGAGTTGCGGGCAGCCGGCCAGCGAGGCGATCCGGTGGTGTCGGCGGCTGGTGTCCAGATACCCCTGCAGCCGCGAGCGCACCTCGTCGGCCTCCTCGAACCGCTCCTGGTCGCTCAGCGGCCCGATCCGCGCGGCATGGGCGTGCACCACGGCGGTCACGTCGCCGGCCATCGCGGCCGCCACCTCGCCGATCAGCGCCCGGTAGTCCTCCCGGGAGATCCGGTGGTCGCACGGTGCCGGACACCGCCCCATCTCGGCGAGGGCACAGGCGCCGGTGGGGCGTCGTACGCTCAGCCGGGTCGTGCACCGGCGGACCGGGAACGCCTCCTGCAGCGCCTCCAGCACCGGTTGGGCGGCCTCCCGGCCCGGGAACGGGCCGAACCGCACCTTGTCCCCCGGATCCCGGACGACGGACAGCCGCGGATAGGCCTCCTCCGTGAGCGCGATCCAGACCGGGTGCGCCGCCCGCTTGGAGCGGCGGTTGTAGCGCGGCTGGTGAGCGGTGATCAGGCGCACCTCGCGCACCTTCGCCTCCAGCGGCGTACGGCACTCGACGCAGGCGACGCCCTCGGCCTGCCGGATCATGTCCTCCATCCGGGCGCGCCGCTCCGAGGCGGTGAAGTAGCCCTGCACCCGGCGGCGGATGTCGACACTGGTGCCCACGTAGAGGATCTCCTGTGGCACGTCCTGGGGATCGTCGCCCGCCGGGTCGGGCAGTGGCGGATCGGGCGCCGGCGGCGGGTCTGCGGGCTCCGGTGCCGGTCCGGCGGTCCGGGGCGTACGCCGATCGCTGCGGTAGAACCAGTAGACGCCCGGGGCGTGCGGCAGGTCCTTGGCCCAGGGGGCGCGCTGCCGGCGGGCGGGGGAGACCGGGCGCATCATCGCGATCAGGTCCTCCAGGGTGGTGACGCCGCGGTTGCCGACCCGGGCGATCAGGTAGTGCAGTAGGTCGACGGTCGCCCGGACGTCCTCCAGGGCCCGGTGTGTCGGGGTGGTGTCGGCCCGCACGTGGGCGGCGAGGGTGCTCAGCGCGTAGTTGCGCACCTCGGTGCGCGGGATGATCTGGCGGGCCAGCGCCAGCGTGTCCAGCACCTGGCGGGGCTGCCAGGGGTAGCCCAGGCTGTCGCAGCCGCGCCGCAGGAAGCCCATGTCGAAGCGGGCGTTGTGGGCGACCAGCACGCAGCCGTGGCTGAACTCCAGGAAGGCCGGCAGCACCGCCGGCAGCGTCGGTGCTCCACGCAACAGCGCCGGGGTGATCCCGGTGAGCGCGCTGATCTCCGTCGGGACGGGGCGTCCGGGATCGACCAGGGTCTGGAACTCGCCGACCGTCTCACCCGCCCGCACGTGGGAGGCGCCGATCTCGGTGATCGCCGCGTCCCGGCCGGTCCCGGTCGTCTCCAGATCGACCACGCAGAAGTCGACCGCGACCAGGGGCTCGCCGAGGTCACCGAACGACGGCTGCAGGTCGTCGGTCGTCCGGGGCATGCCGTCGAGAGGCAGCTGGCTGATCACGGACAGCAGGCTAGGCGGGGCCACTGACATCGAGCCGGACGCCGGGCGCGGGGCGCGCCGATCAGGTATCCGCGGTCACGCGGCCACCTATCCTGGGGCGGACGTGGCGATCGGGGCAGAGGTGGCGACCGCCGCCCGGCCGGCGGCGCCGAGCAGCCGTACGGCGAGGAGGACGGGTGCAGGGCGCAGGAGCATCGGAGGTCCGCGGGGCGTGGGCGGCGGTGGCCGGGGTGCTCGCCGCCGCAGCGGTGTTGCTCACCCTCGCCGCCCCCGCCCCCGCTGTCCCGGGCCGGTCCGCCGCGCCGGCCGCCCCGTCCCGGCCGGCCGCCTCGCTGCGGCTCGCCGACGGCACCCCGGTCAGCTGCGCCGCCCGCACCGACTGCGCGGTGTGGGCTACCGCGTTGCGCCGGGCCGAGGCCGCCCTCGACCCGCTGCTGCCGGCACAGCCTCCGGTCGGCGATGTCACCGTGGTGGCCCCGACCACGGCCGGTCAGGCGGCGCTGCTCGGTGTCGCGACGACCGACCGCCCGGCGGCGACCACGCTGGTGGTCGGGGCCGACCTGATCGCACGCGGTTTCGCTCCGGCGGACCAGCGGGGACGGACCTGGATCGTGGTGAACCCCGACGTGGCCCGGGCCGGCGGTGACCTGCCGACGCAGGTGTTGACCCATGAGCTGGTCCACGCCCGTACCCGGTCGGCCGAACTCGCCGGTCCACTGTGGGTCGAGGAGGGCTACGCGGTGGCGCTGACCCACCGGGCCCTCGGTCCTGGCGCCGGGCCGGTGCCGCCGTCGTCGGCCGCCGGGGCCGCGGACGCCGCTCTCGCCGCGGCGGCTGACTCCGCGACCGTCCCGGCCGGGGCGTGGCCGTCCGACGGCTGGCTGCCGCGGACCACCGACGAGTACGGCGTGGCCGGGCAGATCGTCACCGATCTCGCCGCGCGCATCGGCTGGCAGGGCGTGGCACGCTGGTACGCGGCATCGGAGGCGGGCGCCGGATCGCTCGCCGCCGCCCGGGCGGAGCTGACCCGCACGGACGGCCTCGACCAGCGGGGATGAGGGAGACGGACATGTCCACAGCGGACCGGCAGCCGGCCATCGGGATCGACATCGGCGGCTCCAAGGTCGCCGCGGCGGTGGTGGACCCGGACGGACGGATGCTGGGGCGTCGTACGATCCCCACGCCGACGGACCGGGCGGACGCGGTCGAAGAGGTGATCGTCGAGCTGGTCGACACCCTGGCGGCGGAACATGCCGCCTGCGCGGTCGGGATCGGCGCCGCCGGCTGGGTGGACGAGACCCGCCGGCTGGTCAGGTTCTCCCCACACCTGGCCTGGCGCAACGAACCCCTGGTGGACCGCCTCGAGGCGCGGCTGGCTCTGCCGGTGGTGGTCGACAACGACGCCAACGCCGCAGCCTGGGGCGAATACCGGTTCGGTGCCGGCCAGGGCAGCGGCACCTTCGCGATGATCACCCTCGGGACGGGGATCGGCGGCGGCCTCGTCCTCGGCGGCGAGGTGCATCGCGGCCGCTGGGGGGTGGCCGGCGAGTGGGGCCATCTGTGCGTCGTCCCCGACGGCCAGATCTGCCCGTGCGGCAACCGGGGCTGCTGGGAGCAGTACTGCTCCGGCGAGGCGCTGCGCCGCGAGGCCGTCGCCCTGGCCGGGACCGGCTCCCCGCGGGCGCTGCCGCTGCTGGACCGGGTCGGGCACGACCCGGCCGCAATCCGGGGACACCACGTCACCGCCGCTGCGCTCGACGGTGACCCGGCCTGCGAGGAGATCCTCACCGGGGTCGGCGAGTGGCTCGGCCGCGGTCTGGCCGGGCTGGCCGCGGTCCTCGATCCGGAGCGCTTCGTGATCGGCGGTGGCGTCAGCGAGGCGGGCGACAAGCTGCTCGGTCCGGCCCGGACCTCCTTCGCCCGGCACCTGACCGGTCGCGGCTTCCGGCCGATGGCCGAGATCCTGCCGGCCCGGCTCGGCAACGACGCCGGGCTGATCGGCGCCGCGGACCTGGCCCGGCGCGGACTGGCCGGGGCCTGAGCCGGCCGGCGGACACCGCCGTCCGGCCGGGTGGGCCGGCGGCCGGGCGGTCAGCGCCGGGTCGGGAACCGGTCGAAGAAGTCGGCGGTCCCGGCCTGGACCTGTGCGGAGTCGTTGTCGAGCGTCGCCACGTGGTAGGAGTCCTCGAGCATCCGTACGGTCAGGTCGCACGGCGCGCGTCGCAGCAGCTCCAGCGAGCTGTCGTCGACCACGTGATCGACGGTCGAGCGGAACACCAGCGTCGGCGCCGTCAGCCGGTCCAGCTGCGAGGTCACGTCGCGCCACAGCCGACGCATCGAGTTCGCGGCCGCCAGCGGCGTACGGTCGTACGCGTACTCGCGGGGCCCGGGCTTCTTGATGTCCCCGGAGATCCCCGGGATCGACCCGACCAGCCGGGACAGCACCGGCAGCAGCAGGTAGCGAGGGTCGGCGGTGCCCAGCGACGGGTTGACCAGCGCGACGGCGGGGATCTCCGGGTGCTGCTCGGCCAGCCGGACAGCCAGCGCCCCGCCCATCGACATCCCGCCGACGAACACCACCTCGTGGTCGGCCGCGAGTCGCGCGTACTCCTGCTCCTCCCGGTCATACCAGTCGGTCCAGGCGGTCCGGTTCATCTCCTGCCAGGTCGTGCCGTGCCCGGGCAGCCGCGGCACCGAGACGTCGTACCCCCGGGCGGCGAGCCGGTCGGCCCACGGCCGCAGTGACGACGGGGTGCTGGTGAAGCCGTGACAGAGCAGTACGGCGCGGGAGCCGGCTGCCGCCGTCAGGCGGTACCCCCGGGACTCGGGGTTGACGGTGACGACCGGCCGGACGGGGCGGTTGACCATGCTCCGACTCTAGCCGGATCGTCCCGCCCGGGGGCAAGGCCGAGGCCGGCCGGACGACGATCGCGAGCCCGCCGAACAGGCACGATTGGGTAGGCTGAGCTGTCCGCAGATCCGTGGCCGCAGCGGCGTACGGGTCGGTCCCCGACCACCGGAGGTGCCCGTGTCCGAGATGGCGTACTCACTGTTCAAGCGCCTGTTGTTCCGCCCGGCGATCGTCGGGCTGTGGCGTCCCTGGGTCGAGGGTGACGAGAACATCCCCGCGGTGGGGCCGGCGCTGCTGGCGAGCAACCACATCTCGGCCGGTGACACGGTGATGCTGCCCGCGATGATCCGCCGCCGGATGGTCTTCCCGGCCAAGTCCGAGGCCTTCCACGGCAAGGACCTGAGGTCCCGGGTGGTGGCCTGGTTCCTCAAGGCCGTCGGGATGCACCCGATGGACCGCTCCGGGGGGCGGGCCAGCGCCGAGAGCCTGACGGACGTCTCGGAGGTGCTCGAGCAGGGGGACCTGCTCGGCATCTACCCCGAAGGCACCCGCTCGCCGGACGGCCGGCTCTACAAGGGCAAGACCGGCGTCGCCCGGCTCACCCTGCACTCCGGCGCCCCGGTGATCCCGGTCGCGATGATCAACTCCCAACTGGTCAAGGGCCCCTTCGGCATCCCACTGATGCGCAAGCCCGGGATCCGGATCGGCCGGCCGCTCGACTTCTCGGAGTACCGCGGACGGGACAACGACCGTGAGGTGCTGCGCTGGATCACCGACCGGGTGATGGCCGCCATCGCGGAGCTGTCCGGTCAGGAGTACGTCGACGCGTACGGCACCAGCGTGAAGTCGGGCAACTTCACTGCTGAGCAGCTCGCCGCCAAGGTGCTGGCCCGCCCCGGACTCGGCGCCCGGAAGCCGCCGGCGGAGGTCCCCGGCGCCTCACCGCAGGACTGAGCGACTGAGCGCCGATTCCGCGGGACGACGGAGGAGCGTTGGTGTTTCCGCCTAGACTCGTCCGCGTGTCTGATGCATCACGGATCCCCTCCCTCGGCCAGCTGCACGCCATGAATCCGGCCCAGCAGCCGAGCTATGCGGATCAGGCCGAGCTGGCCGACGTCATCGCCCGGTTGCGGACCCGCCCGCCGCTGGTCTTCGCGGGGGAATGTGACGAGCTGCGGACCAAGCTGGCGGCCGTCGCCCGCGGCGAGGGGTTCGTCCTGCAGGGCGGGGACTGCGCGGAGACCTTCGCCGGCGTGACTGCGGCCAACATCCAGAACAAGCTGCGGACGCTGCTGTCGATGGCGGTCGTGATGACGTACGCCGCCCAGGTGCCGATCGTCAAGATCGGCCGGATCGCCGGGCAGTACGCCAAACCCCGCTCCAAGGACACCGAGACCCGCTCGGGGGTCACCCTGCCCGCCTACCGCGGCGACGCGGTGAACGGTTTCGACTTCACCCCGGAGTCCCGTCGGCACGATCCGAAGCGGCTGTTGGAGACCTACAACTCGTCCTCGGCGACGATGAACCTGGCCCGCGCCCTGCTCACCGGCGGCTTCGCGGACCTGCGCACCGCCCACTCCTGGAACGCCGACTTCGTCCGGTCCGCCCCGGTGAACGAGCGCTACACCGAACTGGTGCAGGAGATCGAACGGGCGCTGGCCTTCATGGTCTCCTGCGGCATGGACGACGAGGCGATGCACACCGTCGACTTCTACTCCTCCCACGAAGCGCTGCTGCTCGACTACGAGCACGCGATGACCCGGATCGACTCGCGCACCCACACGCCGTACGACGTGTCCGGCCACTTCATCTGGATCGGCGAGCGCACCCGGCAGCTCGACGGTGCGCACGTCGAGTTCCTGCGGCACCTGCGCAACCCGATCGGGATCAAGCTCGGCCCGAGCACCTCGGCGCAGGACGCGCTGGCCCTGGCGGACAAGATCGATCCGGACCGCGAGCCGGGCCGGCTGACCCTGATCACCCGGATGGGCGCCGGCAGGATCCGTACGGTGCTGCCGCCGGTGATCGAGGAGGTGATGGCCTCGGGACGCCAGCCGGTCTGGATGTGCGATCCGATGCACGGCAACACGTTCACCACCGACAACGGTGTCAAGACCCGCGCCTTCTCCGATGTCGCGGACGAGGTCGACGGCTTCTTCGGGGTGCACGAGCAGTGCGGCACCTGGCCGGGCGGCATCCACATCGAGCTCACCGGTGACGACGTCACCGAGTGCGTCGGCGGCGTCGACGAGCTCGGCGAGGACGACCTGGGCGAACGCTACGAGACCCTCTGCGATCCGCGGCTCAACCGCAACCAGTCCCTCGAACTGGCGTTCACCGTCGCCCAACGCCTGACCGAGGGGCGGATCAAGCGGGCCAACCCGGTCCAGGAGTACACCCCGAAGACGTTCTGAGTGCGCGACCGGTCAGGAGGGGACGCCTGATGTCCGAACCGTTCCGGATCCTCACGGTCTGCACCGGCAACATCTGCCGGTCCCCGGCCGCCGAGTTCCTGCTGCGTCGGGAGCTCGGCGCCGGGGTGGCGGTGACGAGTGCAGGCGTCGCGGCGCTGGTGGACGAGCCGGTGGATCCGCAGATGGCCGACCGGCTGCGCGCCGACGGCCTCGGCACCGAGGGATTCCGAGCCCGGCGGCTCACCCCGGCGATGATCGAGGAGGCGGATCTGGTGCTGGCGATGACGCGCGCCCACCGGGCCGAGGTGGTGACCGCGGTGCCGCGGGCGCTGGGACGGGCGTTCACCCTGACCGAATACGCCACGATCCTCGACCAGTGGGTCGAGTGCGGTCGCCGGCGGCCCTTCTACACCGTCCGGACACCGGACCGGCTCGCGGAGTTCACCGCCGTGGCGGCCCGGTTGCGGGGCACAGTGCGGTTCGCCGCGCCGGAGGAGTACGACATCCCCGACCCGTTCCGGGCGGCGCCGGAGGTCTACGACGTCGCGTACGGCCGGATCGGTGCGGCCGTCGCTGCGGTGGCCGCCGAACTGAGGGGAGGCGAGCCGACGGCCGGAGTCCCCGTCCGGGCGACGCCGATGCCGTCCTTCCGTCCGCCCGCGTCCGTTCCGGGGACCCAGGCCCAGCGGCCGGCCCCCACGTGGCAGGCGCCGGGCGGTGCCGATCTTCCGGCTCCGCAGGCCGAGACGCCGTGGGTACCGGAGCGGGACCGGCGGGAATCAGGCCAGCGCGGGCTTCGAGGTCTGTTCCGGCGCCGTCGTCCGTGACCGGGTCTGCGCGGCGACATCGGACGCGGCCTGACGTACGGCGGTCGGGTCGGTCAGGTAGCTGTTCATGTGGATGTCGAAGCCGCGCAGCATGTTCGAGGGCGAGGCGCTGGACACGGTGAAGTCGCACACCGAGTCGCCGGCATTGCAGATGGTGTGCCAGCGGTCCGGGTGGTCCCAGAAGGTGTCCACGTCCGAGGCGGTCGGGCGGTAGCGGTTGCCGGCCATGAACGGCGCCGCGTACGAGATGCCGTAGTGGTCCGTGCCGGTGGCGGTGGTGCCGTAGAGATGCCCCGAGTCGTCGGGGAGCCGGTCGGGATCGGCGATCTCCAGCACCCCGTCGATCCGGTCCATCAGCCCCGGGCCGTACGCCGAGGGGTGGGCGGCCATGTCGGCCATCGCGCGGTGGGTGACAATCGCGCCCTGCGACTTCCCGGAGAGTACGTAGTGCTCGGTGGGGCAGTTGACCGATCGCTCGGCCAGCACCGCCTCGAGCTTGGTCACCCCGGTGTCGATGCTGCGGAAGAAGTCCTGGGAGGAGTACGGGGAGGCGAGAGTGGTGACCGGCGTCGAGGGATAGTCGATCGACATCGCCGAGGCGGAGTGGCCCGGGATCTCCATCCGGTACTGCTGCCAGGCGAGGGCCGACTCCGGGCCCATCCCGTAGAGGCTCGACTCCGGGGTCTCACCGGATCCCCGGACGCCGATGAACATCACGTCCTGGCACGGGATGACCGTGGTCATCTGGGGATCGGGAGCGGTCCGCGTCGCCGCATCGGCGGGCATCCCGACGACCGCACCGTAGAGGGCGAGACCGGCGCCGAGGCCGGCCGCCACGCGGCGACGCCGGCGACGGCCGAGGGACTGTCGGGCGAAGACCGGGGATCGGTCGGGACGGAGCATGCCGGCGAGGGTGGCGAGGCGGGTCAAGCGGGGGAAGCGCACGCAGTGTTCCTCGGGTCGGGCAAGGGCGGTGTTCCGGGGGCGGAGGCCCCGGCGCCCTGATGAAGGTCTGTGATCAGGGTACGGGGGCGGTCCGCCGAATAACGAATCGTTATCGTCCGGCGGCACAGGCACGGCTCAGGAAGGACGGTCGACGGGGGTGGGTCCGTCCCGGGCCACCGCCCGGGACCTGGCCCCGGGACGTGGCACGAATCACGCTCCCCGGCCGGGGGCGGCTGCAGACCGGGAAGGGCATCAGACCAGGAAGAGGGTGATGGTGCTGCCCTTGGCGACCATCGTCCCGGGGTCGGAGGAGGTGCGGGCGACGTAGCCCAGGCCGAGGTAGTTGACGTCGACCGGTTGGGTGGTGGTCTTGAAGCCGGCCTTGGTCATCGCGTCCTGGGCGTCCTGCACCGACTTCCCCTTGACGTCCGGCACCGCCACCTGTGGCGGCCCCTTGGAGATGGTGAGTGCCACCGTGTCGCCGCGGTACAGGGTGCCGTCGGCCGGGGTCTGGCCCATCACCTTGCCGGCCGCCACCTGGTCGGAGAAGTCCTCCCCGGTGACCACCCGGAGGCCCTTGCCCGCCAGCGTGGCCACGGCGTCCTTGGCGTCCCGGTTGTACCAGGTGGTGACGGCGATCGGCTGGCGGCCCTTCGACACGGTCAGGTCGACGGCCGTGCCGGGCTTGACCGAGGTGCCGGGCTGCACCGACGCCGAGATCACGCTGCCCTCGGCCACGTCCTCGCTCCAGGCCTCGGCGACGGTGCCGACGGCCAGATGCGCGGCCCGCAGCGAGTCCTGGGCAGCGGCGCTGTCCGTGCCGAGCACCGGTGGCACGTCGTAGCGCTCCGGGCCCTTGGACAGCACCGCGGTCAGGGTGGCTCCCCGGGCGATCTCCTCGCCGGGACCGGGCACCGTGGCGATCACCCGGCCGGTCGGCACGGTCTCCGAGAACTCCTCGGTGCTGGCGAACGCCAGTCCGGCGGCCTTGACGGCGGCCGCCGCCTCCGGCTGGGTCAGGCTGGTCACTGCGGGGGCAGGCAGATAGCGTCCGGCAGCCAGCCACCACACACCGACGGTGAGCGCGAGGACCGTCACCAGCGTGATGACGATCGACACCGCCCGGCGGGTGCGCCGGCGGCGCGTCTCGCGGGCGATCTCGTACGCCCCGGAATCGGCCCATTCGGTGTCCACCGGCTCGACCGGCTCAGATCCGGCCTCGACGGTGGGGGTCCCGGACCGGGGCACCGCCGGTGACGATGCCGGGGCGGGGGCCGGCGCCTCGGCGGTGGTCGCGGTGGTCGCGGCGGTTGCCTCGGTCGTATCGACCGGCGGTGCCGCCTCGGTCGCGTCGGCTGCCCCGGCGGTGGCCGCGGTGGCGATCGTCTCCGCTGCCCCGGCGGCCGCGGCCGCGTGCGCGTCGGCCAGCGCGGCCATCGCCCGGCGGGTGGGGGTGTACTCGATGTCGACCGGCTCGGTGTCGTCGAGGGAGTTCGGGTCCGCGAGCAGGGTGGTCAGGTGCGGGTCGTGCATGATCCCGGAGGACAGCGCCTTGCGGGCGCGCCGGACCCCGTCGAGGAAGGCCCGGGCATCGCGGGGACGCCGGTCCGGGTCGCGTGCGGTGGCGGCGCCGACCAGGGCGTCCAGGTAGGGCGGGATGCCGTCCGGGGACCGTCGCCAGTCGGTGTCGACCCAGGCGGACGGCTTCGGGACGTCGCGGTGGACGTGGGCGTACGCCACTTGGATCGGGGTGTCACCGGTGTGCGGCTTCCTGCCGGTCAGCATCTCGAACAGCATGATGCCGGCCGAGTAGACGTCCGAGCGGGTGTCGGCGTAGCCGTGCTCGACCAGCTCGGGCGGCAGGTAGGAGACTGTGCCGACCAGCAGTCCCTGGGTCGCGGCGGCGGACTGGGCGGTCACCGCCCGGGCGAGACCGAAATCGGCGACCTTCAACAGGCCGCGGCGCGAGATCAGGACGTTCTCCGGCTTCACGTCCCGGTGGATCAGCCCGGAGTCGTGCGCGGCCGCGAGGGCCGACAGGATCGGGTCGATCAGGTCCAGCGACCGGGTCGGGGTCAGCGGAGCGTCGCGACTGACCAGTCGCCGCAGGGTCGAGCCCTCGACCAGTTCCATCACGATGTACGGACGGCCGAAATCGTTGCCCTGATCGAAAACTGAGACTATGTTGGGATGCGACAGGTGCGCGGCCGCCCGGGCCTCGCGATCGAAGTTCGTCGCGAAGTCCTGGTCGTCACCGAGGCCCTCGTGCATGACCTTGACCGCGACGGTGCGGTCGAGCCGCCGGTCCTCCGCGCGGTAGACGGTGGCCATGCCACCGCGGGCCAGGCGCGCGATGATCTCGTAGCGATCATCGAGGGCTCGGCCGATCAAGGGGTCGACGACAGTGCTGGAATGGGTCACGTCTGCTCCTAACACGGTCGAATGGGGAAGGGGCCGTGTCAGCCTCGGCACATGAGTCTAGAGGTGGGGTCGAGGGTTTCCGGGGTAGCGACACGGCGGAGTTCACAGCGTTCACTCAGCTGCCGGCCTCCGTTGGCGATCGGCTGCCCCGCCCCGCCCCGCCCCGTGCCGCGCTCCCGCCGGCGGGCGGGTCAGTGGCTGCGGCGCACCGCGGCGTGAGCCAGCCCGATGAGCGCCTGGCGACCATCGTCGCTGATCAGCGCCCCCTCCAGCGCGGCGAGAGCCCGGTCCAGGTGCGACTCGATGTCGGCCTCGACCTTGTCCCGGGCGCCGCTGGCGACGATGATCTCACGCGCCTCGGCGATGCCCTCCTCGCTGAGGTCGGGGGAGCCGACCAGGCTGAGCAGCCGGTTGCGGCCGGCGTCCCGGGACCCCGCCAGCGCGTACGCGAGCAGGAGGGTGTGCTTGCCTTCGCGCAGGTCCCCGCCGGCCGGCTTGCCGATCACGCCCTCGTCGCCGAACACCCCGAGCAGGTCGTCGCGGTACTGGAAGGCCCGGCCCAGCGGCGAGCCGTACGCCGCCAACGCCTCCTGGGCGTCCTCGCCGGCGTCGCCCAGTGCCGCGCCGAACTGGACCGGCCGGCGCACCGAGTAGCGGGCCGACTTGTACTCCACCACCCGGCGGACCTGCTCGACGTTGTCCTGCAGCCGGTCGGGGCGCAGGTGCTGGGCCTGGGCGACCACGTCGAGGAACTGCCCGCAGGTCACCTCGGTGCGCATCGCCGCGAGGTAGGGCAGCGCGCGCTGCAGCACCTCGAGCGGCAGTCCGGCCGCGTGCACCATCTCGTCGGACCACATCACCAGCAGGTCGCCGAGCAGGATCGCCCCGGCCCGGCCGAACTGCTCACCCGAGCCGGCCCAGTCGTACGCGTCGTGCAGCGCGGCGAACTGCAGATGCGCCGCAGGGACGCCGCGGCGGGTGTCGGAGTTGTCCATCACGTCGTCGTGCATCAGCGCGGACACGTGCAGCAGCTCCAGGCTGGCGGCGGCCCCGACCAGGGCGGCGTACGCCTCGTCGCCCGGCCGGCCGGCCGCAGCCACGTACCCCCACAGGGCGAACGCCGGTCGCAGCCGCTTGCCGCCGCCGGTGAACACCTCGGCGAGCTCGGCCATCGGGTCGAGCTCGGTGCCGATCCCGGCCAGCACCTGACGCTGCTCGGTGAGAAAGCCGGTGAGGGCGTCCTGGACGTCCTGGCGGAACTCGGCGGCGAGCGGCTGAGCGGGATCGAGACGGTTGACCACGGATTGAGCCTAGGGCGTCGGCCGCAAATCGGCCACATTATGGTGAGCGCCATGGAGCCCCGGACGATCGACGAGATGCTGCGCACCGGTGACCGTACGCTGCATTCCTTCGAGTTCTTCCCGCCGAAGACGCTCGAGGGCGACGCCCTGCTCTGGCAGTCCCTGCGCGAGCTCGACGACCTGGCGCCCGACTTCGTCTCGGTGACGTACGGTGCCAGCGGCTCGCGGCGGGACATGACCGTCACCATCACCGCCCGGCTGGCCCAGTTGATGAACGAGCGGCTGGCCCGTGACCCCGGGGCCCACGTGATGCAGGTGATGGGCCACCTGACCTGCGTCAGCCAGCCGGTCGACGAGCTCGCCGAGGTGATCGACAGGTATGCCGAGGCGGGGATCCACCACCTCCTGGCGGTCCGCGGTGACATGCCGGGTGGGCCGACCGTGCCGTGGGTCCGGCACCCGCAGGGGCTGGACAACGCCACCGAACTCGTCCGGCTGATCCGCCGCCGCAATCCCGCCGCGGTGATCGGGGTGGCGGCGTTCCCCGACCTGCACCCCGACCGGCGCGACGCCGCGCTGGACGCCCGGATCCTGGTCGAGAAGCAGGAGGCCGGCGCCTCGTTCGCGATCACCCAGCTGTTCTTCGAGCCGGACCGCTACTTCGAGCTGGTCGACCGGGTCCGCGCCCTGGGCTGCGACCTGCCGATCATCCCCGGTATCCAACCGGTGACCAACCTGGGGCAGATCGAGCGTTTCGCGGCGCTGTCCGGTGCCGCGCTGCCGGCCCGGATCGTCTCCCGGCTGCAGGCCGTCGGCGACGATCCCGATGCCGTCCACCGGGTCGGCGTGGAGATCGGGGTGGAGCTCTGCGAGCAGCTGCTGGCCGGCGGCGCCCCCGGGCTGCACTACTTCACCCTGAACCGGTCCCGGGCGACCCGGGAGATCTTCTCCCGGCTGAAGGAGCGCGTCCCCGGCGCCTGACCCCGGCCCGCGCCTGGCCCCGGCCCGGGCGCCGGCGACATCGGTGCGGGTCAGGCACCGGCCAGCACAGTCACGTAGTTCGCAACCGCCAGCCCACCCATGTTGTGCACCAGACCGAGATGTGGATGCGGCAGCTGCAGCTCGCCGGCGGTGCCGGAGAGCTGCCGGGCCACCAGCACGTGCTGCGAGACTCCTGTCGCGCCGACCGGATGTCCCTTCGCCTTCAGCCCTCCGGACACGTTCACCGGCATCCTCCCGTCCGGCTCCACCCAGCCCTCCTCGATCGCCCGCCGGCCCTGGCCCGGCGCAGTCAGACCGAGCATCTCGTAGGCGACAAGCTCGGCGATGGTGAAGCAGTCGTGCACCTCGGCGAGGTCGAGGTCGTCCAGTGTCACCCCGGCCATCGTCAGGGCGCTCGCGACGGCCCGGCGGCCGGCGGTGAAGTCGGTCAGGTCGCGCCGCTCGGGCTCGAGGGCGTCGTTCGCGTGCCCGAGGCCGGCAATCGTGGCCAGAGCACGGTCCGGGTCGCGGCGCAGGACGAGCGCGGCCGCTCCGTCGCTGACCAGCGAGCAGTCGGTGCGGCGCAGCGGGGCGGCGACGATCGGGTTCTTGTCCGAGACCGTCCGGCAGAACTCGAAGCCGAGGTCCTTGCGTAACTGGGCGTACGGGTTGGCGCAGCCGTTGCGGTGGTTCTTCGCGGCGATCCGGGCGAGCACGTCACCGAGCCAGTCCTCGGCGTGGTGGCGGGCCTGGTAGGCGACCGCGACGTCGGCGAAGCTGCCGGCGAACCCGGTCGGCGAGTCGCTGCCCGCCCGGTGGAGGTCGGCGCCGAGCAGGGCGCGGGCCACGGTCGGTCGATCGGCGTGGGTCATCTTCTCCACCCCGACCACCAGCACGGTGTCGGCCAGACCGGAGAGGATCGCCCGGACGCCCTGGTGCACGGCAGCCGAGCCGGAGGCACAGGCGTTCTCCACCCGGGTCATCGGCTTGCCCCACAGCCCGGGCTCCCGGCTCAGCGGCAGCGAGGACGGGAACGCGAACGGGGTCAGGCCACTGTTGAAGTGCGAGACGTACACCTCGTCGATGTCGGACGGCTCGAGGCCCGCCTGTGTGATCGCGTCCACGGTCACCTGCCCGACCAGACTGGCGACGGTCTCGTCGGCCAGCTTGCCGAACGGGGTGTGGGCGGTGCCGACGATGCCGATGCGGACCGGCAGGGTGGTCGAGGCGGACATGGTGCTCCTTCGGGCGCGGTGATGTCGTCCCGGCCGATGTCTCGGGCGGGCGTGTGGTGTCGGGACCCGGCGGGTGACCGGGCTCAGAGCGTGATGCCGTAGCGGTGGAGTTTCCGGTAGAGGCTGGAGCGCGACACCCCGAGCTGTTGGGCCGCCGCCTGCCGATTGCCGCCGAGATCGTGGAGGGCGGCGGTGATCGCGTCCCGCTCGGCGGTTTCCAGCGGGGTGAGGGGGCGGTTCTTGCTGGTGTGGCAGTAGCTCGGCAGGTCGTCGGCCCGGATCTCGCCGACCGGGCGTCGCTGCAGGGCGTACTCCAGCGCTTCACGCAGCTGGGAGACGTTCCGCGGCCAGGAATAGCGGGCGATGGTCCGCTGGGCCTGGGGGGCGAGGCGGACCTGGCGGTTCGGCGCGAGCTGGGCGAGCAGCCGGACGACGATCGCGTCGAGGTCCTCCGGGCGACTTCGCAACGGCGGCACGGTCACCGCGGTGGTGAAGTGACCGAGCAGGGCCCGGAACGGGAGATCGGCGTCAAGGCGGGCATCGGAGAGCGTGACCGCCACCGTGGCCCGGCCGCCGGATCGGGCCAGTGCCGGGAGCAGCCGGTCGAGGAAGGTGACGCCGGCGGTGGTCGCCTGGTCGATATTGGGGACGATGCACAGCGTCGGCTGGTGGGTGGTCGGCAACGTGACGAGATCGAACGGGGCCGCGTCGTCCAGTTGGCCCGGATCGATGGTCATGCTCCGCCCGCCGGGGTGGGTCGCGTGGAAGACCTCGGCCACCAGGGTGAACTTGCCCGACCCGGTCTCGCCGAGCACGATCGTGGGCTCGCCGTTCGCCAGTGCAGTCTGCAACTGCTCGCCCGCCCGACGCCAGGCAGGGGCTCTGCCGTCGGCGATCGGGACGTACGGTCGGCGCAGGTCACCGACGAGCTCGCGGGCCGCCGGGTCCGGTGCCGCGGCGGCGACATCGGGCAGCCGCTCGATGGTGAACGGTGTGCCCTGGGGCTCGGCGTCGGCACCGGTCTGTGCCGGTCCGCTCGGGTGGGGTGCGGTCGGGTCGATCAGCTCGACGATGACGACGAGGCCCGCGGTCTGTCCGCCGGTGAGGATGCGCGTGCCGCGCAACCGGATCCGGCGTCCCGAGGCGAGGTCGACCGTGTCGCTGGCGCGGTCGCGGCGGGTCATCACGAATGCGGCGTGGCGGCGGATCGCCCGCTGCTCCTCGCCGGAGAAGAGGCCCTCGGCCGCCGCGTTCAGCATGCAGGTCGACTCGCCGAAGGCGAACACCGCCTGCCGGGTCGCCCGGGCGTCGGCCCGTACGTACGTCTCGAACAGCGCCTGCTGGGCCTGGCTGCGGTCGAGCAGCAGGTTGCGGCTGATGTCCTTCGCGGCCGACTTCACCAGCGTGTGCATCAGCGGGGTCCAGGCGTCGGCCAGGGTCGACAGGTCGAGGATGCCCTCGACCCGGCCGGTCAGCGGGTCGATGATCGGCGAACCGGTACAGGCGAACTGCTGTAACTGTTCGGAGTAGTGCTCCGGACCGACGATCGACAGCGGCCGCCCCGACTCGATCACCGTGCCGATGCCGTTGGTCCCGACCGAGTCCTCGGCGTACGCGAAGCCCGGCACGAAGTCGACCCGGTCGAGCAGCCGGCCCACCTCGCGGGAGGAATCGCGACGCTGGACGAGCCGGGCGTTGCGGTCGGTCAGGGCGATCACCACGGCGACGTCGGCGGTGTCGTCGTGCAGCTGGGCCAGCACCGGCTCGGCGCACCGGGCCAGTCGGGAGCGAGGATCGAAGTCGGGGGTGAACGGCGCCTCCCAGCGTGCCGCGTCCACCCCCGCGGCCCGGCTGCGCTGCCAGGACGCGGCGAGCAGCTCGGAGACGCCGAGGTCGGCGGGATCTCCCCGCTCGAGGAAGTCTGCCCGCGCCGACGCGATCCGCAGCAGGCGTCTGTCACGATCCGGCATGTGTCACCTCCTTGTGACGGAACCGTCCCGCACTGTGAGGTGCGGCACATCCATGGTGACTGTCCGACGCCCGATCGGCCAATCGTACGGGTGTCCCAACTTGGGACATGGTGCTCGATGTGAATCACATCACGCTGGTGATCACCGTCACAGACGCCGGTCCGCCGAGAGGGCGCCGCGTGCTGACGGTTCATCCGACCTGAGGAGAGGGCATGGACACCCTGATCAACATCGACAACGGCGGTACGCTCACCGACATCTGCGCGTGGGACGGCGAGGCGTTCACCTTCACCAAGACCCTGACGACGCCGCAGGATCTCTCGGACTGCCTGTTCACCGGTCTGGAGAAGGTCTCGGCCGCGCTCTACGGCGAGGCCGACCTGGAGCGGCTGCTGCACTCCACCCAGCACATCCGGTACTCGACCACGCAGGGCACGAACGCCCTGGTGGAGCGCCAGGGCCCGATGATCGGCATCCTCACCACGATGCCGGCGCTGGGCGGCCTGATGCGCGGGACCGAGCCGGAACGCGACCTGTTCGAGGGACTTGTCGGCGACCGGTGTGTCCGGATCGACCTGGACGAGGGCAGCGACGAGGACGTCGACCGGGAGGCCGTCCGCCTGGTCACCCGGCTCACCACCCTGGGCGCCGGGCGGGTGGTGGTGGCGGGCCGTACCCAGGAGGAGGAGCGCCGACTCCGCCACCTGCTGCTGCGCCGGTTCCCCCGGCACCTGCTCGGTTCGGTCCCGTTGCTCTACAGCTGGGATCTCGCCGGCGATCGCCACGACGCCCGGCGGGTGTGGTCGTGTGTGATCAACTCCTTCCTGCACCCCACCATGGAGCGGTTCCTCTACGGTGCCGAGAGCCGGCTGCGCTCCTACCGGGTGGTCAACCCGCTGCTCGTCTACCGCAACGACGGCGCGTCCTCGCGGGTGGCGAAGGCGGTGGCGTTGAAGACCTACTCCTCCGGGCCGCGTGGCGGGCTGGAGGGCACCGCGGCACTGGCCCGGGTCTACGGGCTGACGCACACCGTGATGATGGACATCGGCGGCACCACCACCGACGTCGGTGTGGTGCAGGGCGGCCGGGTCTCGCCGGACGAGCGGGGCACCGTCAAGGGCGTGCCGATCTCCTACCCGATGAGCAACGTGCACTCCAAAGGGGTCGGCGGGTCCTCCGTCATCGCCGTCCAGGACGGGACGATCACCGTCGGCCCGCGTTCGGTCGGTGCCACTCCCGGACCCGCCTGCTTCGGCTTCGGCGGACGGCAGGCGACCATCACCGACGTCAACCTCCTGCTCGGGGTGCTCGACGCCGACACGTACATGGACGGCACCTTCCGGCTGGACCCGGAGCGTTCCCGCACCGTCATCACCGAGACGATCGCGCAGCCGCTGGGTATCTCCCTGGAGGAGGCCCTGGTGCGGATGGAGCAGGCCTACTTCGCCGCCCTCGCCGACAGCTTCGCCCACCTGATTACACCGGACACCACCCTCGCCGCATTCGGCGGCGCCGGACCGATGAGCGCCGCCGGAGCGGCCCGGATCGCCGGCGTGCGCGATGTGCTGATCCCGCGGACGGCCGCCGTGTTCTCCGCCTTCGGCATCTCCTTCTCCGACATCGGCAAGTCGTACGAGGCCGGCGTCCCCACCCCGACGACCGCGGCGGTCTGTGCCGCCCACCAGGACCTGGTGGCGCGCGCCGAGCGGGACATGTTCCAGGAGGGGTACACCCTGGGCGAGTGCCGGCAGGCGTGGGCACTGACGGTCGAGGAGGCCGACGGCACGCTCCTCGAGTCCCGGCCCTACCGGCCGGGCGACCCGGTCGAGGCACCCGGCAAGCAAGTGTCGCTGCGTCTCACCGTCACCGCTCCGCTGTCACATCCGGTGTTGCCGGACGACCGGCAGGTCGCGTCACGGCCCGCCGCCGTCGTCGGCACCCGCCGGGTGCGGACGGCCACCGACCGGGTCGACGAGGTGCCGGTGCACGTGCTCGACGCGCTGCAGCCGGGCGATGCCGGCGAGGGACCCGCGATCATCGAGGGCCCGTTCTTCACCGCCCGCGTGCTGCCCGGCTGGGACTTCCGGGTCACCGCCGTCGGCGACCTGCTCCTCCACGACGCCCGCTGACGGTCCCGATCCGTCAGCTCCGACCCGAAAGGACCACTCCGATGCGAGTGCCCATGACCGAATACCTCGTCATCGACCTGGACACCGAACGCTGGGTGTGCCGCGTGTGCTCACAGGACCTCGGCGACGCCCGGGGTGACTACAAGCGCGGCACCCTCGTCCACGACCGCGACCCGCGCGAGATCCACCAGCCGATCATCGACCCCGACCGCTACGAGTACACCTTCTCGCCCGACCCGGCGTTCTGCCGCATCCTCGAGTACTACTGCCCCGGCTGCGGCACCCAGCTCGAGGCCGAGTACCTCCCGCCGGGCCACCCGCCGACCGTCGACATGCTGATCGACGTCGATGCGCTGCGGGGCCAGTGGGAGATCCGCGGCGTGGACGCCGAGGCCGTCCACACGTACGGCCCGGGCGACGATGCCGCGGCCGCCGCCCAGCTGACGTCGCCGGGCCACACCCACTGACCCGGGCACACCCCGACAACCTCCAAGGAGACCCAATGAAGCGCATCTCCGTCGACATCGGTGGCACGTTCACCGACTGCTTCTTCGTCTGGGACGAGCAGTACGTCGAGGCGAAGGCCCTGACCACCCACCACAACCTGGCCCTCGGCTTCAACGAGGCGCTCGACCTCGCCTGTTCCCGGGCCGGGCTGGACCGGGCCACGGTCCTCAGCGGCGTCGACTCCGTCCGCTACGCCACCACGCTGGGCACCAACGCGCTGATCGAGCGCAAGGGCCCGAAGGTTGCGGCGATCGTCACCCACGGCTTCGAGGACACCATCCCGTTGTCCCGCGGCCGCGGCTACGGCGAGGGCCTGGACCAGTCGCTGCAGCAGAACCTGCCGGCGGCCGAACGGCCCGAGCCGATCGTTCCGCGCCGGCTGATCCGCTCGGTGAAGGAGCGGGTGAACTCCGCCGGCGAGATCGTCGCCCGGCTCGACCCCGACGACGTGCGCCAGGTGCTGCGGGAACTCGTCGACGCGGGGGCGGAGGCGATCGTCGTCTCGCTGGTGAACGCCACCGAGAACCCGGCCCACGAGCTCGCCATCCAGGAGATCTTCCTCGACGAGTTCCCGGCCCACGAACTCGGCGCCACCCCGATCCTGTTGGGTCACCAGGTCTCCGGCCGCAAGGGCGAGTACGTGCGGTCGACCTCGACCATCATCGACGGATTCCTGCACGAGATCATGTTCCACGCCCTGTCGCAGCTGTCGAACAACCTTCGCGGCTCCGGCTACGACAAGCCGATGCTCGTCATCCACAACTCCGGCGGGATGGCGCAGATGAACTCCACCGACGCGCTGCAGACGATCCACTCCGGGCCGATCGCCGGGGTGGGTGCCGCCGAGCACCTCAGCGGCGAGACCGGTCTGGGCCACGTCATCTCCACCGACATGGGCGGCACCTCGTTCGACATTGGCCTGGTGCCGGAGGGCGGGGTGAAGCACTACGACTTCCTGCCGACCATCGACCGGTGGCTGGTCTCGGTGCCGATGGTGCACCTGGACACCCTCGGCGCCGGTGGCGGCTCGATCGCCAGCTACGACCGGATCCACCACTCGATCAAGATCGGCCCCGAGTCGGCCGGCTCCAATCCCGGCCCGGCCTGCTACGACCGCGGCGGGCTGCGGCCGACCGTCACCGACGCCGACCTGCTGCTCGGCTACCTCGACCCGGACAACTACGCCAACGGCTACATCAAGCTCAACCCGCGACGGGCCCGGTTCGCGATGGAGGAGGCGCTGTGCGACCCGCTCGACCTGGACGTCCTCGACGTCGCCCGGTCGATCAAGGACGGCGTCGACGAGCAGATGGCCATCGGCATCGGCAAGGAACTGCGGGTGCGCGGCTACCTGCCGGAAGACTTCACCATGCTCGCGTACGGCGGCAACGGTCCGCTGCACGCCTGCGGGATCGCCCGGCACGCCGGCATCTCCCGGGTGCTCGCCCCGCCGTTCTCCTCGGTGTTCTCCGCCTGCGGCGCCGGCAACATGAAGCAGCTGCACTTCCACGAGCGCGGCGTGCACGTGACGCTCTACAACGCCACCACCCGGCGGCTGTACGACGACTATGCCGAGTTCAACGCGGTGGTCGAGGAGCTGGAGTCGGCCGGCCGGGAGGACCTGATCCGTCAGGGCTTCACCGCCGACCAGGTGCGCTACCGTCTCGAACTCGACATGCGCTACGGCAACCAGCTGCTCACCCAGGCGGTCACCGTCGAGGACCTCGACCGCGTCCGCGGCGTCGGCGACGTGCTGCACATCATCAAGAAGTTCGGTGACGTCTACAGCCATCGGTTCGGGGCGAGCAGCGCCGCCCCGGAGGCCGGGATCCGCTGCAACACCATCCGGGTCGCCGCGTACGTCGCCGGCGATGTCGTCGAGTTCGCCGCGCTGGACAGCGGCGGCCCGCGGACCGTGCCCGAGCCGGTCTCCCGGCGCGAGGTCGTCTTCATCGGCATCGAGGGCCACATCGACACACCCGTCTACGACGAGACCGCACTGCAGCCCGACCGGGTCATCCCCGGTCCGGCGATCGTCACCACCCAGAACACCACCTTCCTCGTGGAGCCCGGCTGGCGCCTCGAGCCGACCCAGCAGGGCGCGGTCTGGTTCCTCACGGACTGACCGCCCACCATCACCGCAAAGGAGCCTGTGATGACCATCATCGACGACACCCCGACCACCCGGCTCACCCCACAGGAGCAGCAGTGGGTGGACGACTTCATGGACGAGACCACGCTGTTCCTCGGCCCCGACCCGCTGATCATGCGGAGTCACCGGATCGCCGGACGTACCGCACGGGAGGACGAGGCGGTCGCCGCCGGCGTCGACCGGCTGCAGGTCGAGCGGATCCGCAAGCGGATCGCCGGCGCCCTCGACGAGGGCTACGAGATGTGCGAGGCACAGGGCGCGGCACCCGGTGCCAAGTGGGGCGACCTCACCACGGCGATCTACACCGCCCAGGGCGACGTCTCCTACCTGTCCTGCCATGGCGTGATCGCGTTCAGTGCGATCCTCCACCACCCGATCCGCTACATCATGAAGTACTGGAAGGACGAGCCGACCGTGGGCATCCACCCCGGCGACGGCTTCATCCACAACGACGCCCGATTCGGCAACGTGCACAACACCGACCAGTCGATGATCATGCCGATCTTCCGTGACGGTGAGCTCGTCGCCTGGGTGGCCGCGACGATCCACGAGGGCGAGAACGGTGCCTGCGAGCCGGGCGGGATGCCGTCGGGTTCGGAGACCCCGTTCGACGACGGGCTGCGGATGAGCCCGTTCAAGATCGTCGAGCAGGGGCAGCTGCGCCGTGACCTGCTCACCTTCCTGCAGCACTCGGTGCGCGACCCGAAGCTGCAGCTGGCCGACCTCAAGGTCAAGATGACCGCGGTCCGCAAGATCATCGACCGGATCGACCGGGTCATCGACGAGGTCGGGGTGGACGCGTTCATCGCCGCCCTGCGGATCACCGTCGAGGACGTCGACACCGAGGTGCGCCGGCGGATCGCCGAACTGCCCGACGGCACGTACCGGATGGACCAGTTCATGGACTCCACCCTGAAGGAGAACATCCTGATCAAGTTCGCCTGCGCGATCACCGTGAAGGGCGATCACATGACGATCGACCTGCGCGGCACCGGCCCGGAGATCCTCAACCGGGCCATCAACTCGCCGCTGTGCTCGGTGAAGTCGATGATGATGCAGGCGATCCTCGCCTTCTGGTGGCCCGACCTGCCCCGCTGCACCTCGGCGATGAGCTGCATCGACATCATCTCCGACGAGGGCACCTGGGCCGACGCCTCGTACGACGCCCCGATGGGCCAGTCGCTGCAGGCCTCGTTCCGCGGCTTCTCCGCGCTGCAGGCGCTCTACAGCCGGATGTCGTTCTCCACCCCGCACAAGTACAGCAACGTGGTGGCGAACTGGTTCAACCAGATCAACACCTTCCTCTGGGGCGGGATCACCCAGCACGGCGACGTCGTCGGCAACCTCTGCGCCGACCTCAACGGCATGCCGGGCGGCGCCAAGCCGTTCCGGGACGGCGAGGACGCGGTCTCCCCGCTGTTCTGCGCGATGGCCGACACCGCCGAGCAGGAGGTGATGGAGGAGGAGGTGCCGTTCATGCAGCTGGTGTCGAAGCGGCTGGTGCGCGACAACATGGGCTTCGGCAAGTTCACCGGCGGGATGGGCTACGAGATGATCGTGGCGGCCGAGGGCACCCCGCAGTGGGGCTTCATGACGGTCACCTCGGGGGCGAAGTTCTCCTCGATCTACGGCATGTACGGCGGCTACGGCTGCGGCACGTACCCTCTCGCGATGGTGAAGGGGACCAACGTCTACGAGCACATCCGCCAGGACAACACGAAGTTCGACCTGTCCATTCCGAAGGTGATGAACGAGCAGCCGTTCCCGGAGGGCCGTTACTCGACCTACCACATGGGTCTGCAGTTCGACCTCGCCAAGGACGGGGAGCTCTACATGATCAGCCAGGGGGCGGGCGGCGGCTACGGCGATCCGCTCGAGCGAGACCCCCAGGCCGTCATCCGCGACCTCGAGCTGGACCGGATCAGCCGGACGGTCGCCGAGGACATCTTCGCGGTGCGCTACGACCCCGCCACCCTGCGGCTTGACGCCGAGGGCACCCGCCAGGCGCGGGCGGAGGCCCGCCGGGCCCGGCTGCGGCGAGGCAAGCCGTACGACGAGTTCGTGGCGGGGTTCGTCACCGCAGAGCCGCCGGCCGAGCTGCCCTACTACGGCTCCTGGGGCGCCGACCACGCCACCATCACCGCGACCGTCTACGGCATCGACGGCCCGCAGCGCGTCACCGGGCCGTTGGCGGAGCTGCCGCCGGTGATGGTGCCGGACCGTCGCGAGGTGAAGATCGCCCAGCTCGAGCGACGCCTGCACGAGCTCGAGACGAAGCACGGCGAGCGCGTCCACCGGCTTGCCTGAGCCGTCCCCCGACAGGTGCCG
>Ga0334882_1000752_pt1 | contig 45786 bp, 23 predicted proteins | sample GraSluR1_MG_5_FD_207226 | JGI IMG/M metagenome (GOLD analysis project Ga0334882, IMG submission 207226) | Sludge microbial communities from methane-producing bioreactor in Wageningen University, Netherlands - Granular Sludge_15_04-R1 | ecosystem: Engineered > Bioreactor > Anaerobic >... | reverse complement strand
CCTTCATTGGTACGTAACATTGTTTTCTACCGATATCTTGCCCCTGTCTGCCGACAGGCAGGCCTACGGGGCAATCCTTTCAAACTTCTCGCGCACACCAACACTCCCATCTCACTTTTTCTCAAATTCTCACTTTCTCCCCTTCTCCTCTTCTCTTGTTCTCCCCTTCTCATCTTCTCATCTTCCCCCTTTCTCTCTTTCCCATCTTCATGCTCTTCACAAAATCATTTATCCCTGCTCTATATTCATGCCTCTTCCAATTATACTTTCCCGTTGCGGCGCAGGACGATTCCTTTTTCCAATCAATCGGGGTTACGTGCACCTTCATTGGTACGTAACATTGTTTTCTATCGATATCTTGCCCCTGTCTGCCGACAGGCAGGCCTACGGGGCAATCCTTTCATACTTCTCGCGCACACCAACACTCCCATCTCCCTTTTTATCTCTTTCTCATTTTTCCCCATTCTCCCTCTCCCATCTTCTCCCTTTCTCTCTTTCTCATCTTCTCATCTTCTCCCCTTCTCTCTTTCCCATCTTCATGCTCTTCACAAAATCATTTAACCCTGCTCTATATTCATGCCTCTTCCAATTATATTTTCCCGTTGCGGCGCAGGACGATTCCTTTTTCCAATCAATCGGGGTTACGTGCGCCTTCATTGGTACGTAACATTGTTTTCTATCGATATCTTGCCCCTGTCTGCCGACAGGCAGGCCTACGGGGCAATCCTTTCAAACTTCTCGCGTACACCAACACTCCCATCTCCCTTTTTATCTCTTTCTCATTTTTCCCAATTCTCCCCTTCCCATCTTCCCACCATCTCACACTCCCCATATTCTCTTCAAAGAAACTACTCCCCAAAAATATTGGGAATATGGTACTGCGGGCCGGTTTCGGGGATTTTGTAAACATTTACGCTGGTCCCGGGTGGTAGAACAACGCCCCCGGTACATCCAGAGCTATCCTCGATTTCGCTAATGGTGTAGGTGTAAACCTTTGGCAGAAGATCGGCAGGGTTCCACACAGGGTACTGATCGGGAATGGTGAATAAGGTTACGTAGGGTTCTCCACCAAAATCAATTACCTGATCAATCCAGCTATTACCCCAGTCGTCCTGAAGTGTAAAGGTAAAGGGAGGCTGACCGGTGAAGGTGATCTCGATGGTTACTGGCTCGTTCTCACAGACGGTAGCTGTGACTAAATCGGTTATCTGAGCGGTTGCGGCAGAGCCAAACTCGATAACTGCATTGTCATCCATAACAGCTCTACAGCTGGGGTTGTTGTTATTGAATGCCTCAACGGTATAGGTACCCGCCTGATCGATACCCGGAAAGGTAAGTGGATTGCCGGTACCGGCAAGGTTCCTTCCCGCAAGTAATCCACCATTGCGATAGAGCTCATAGGTAAATCCTATCTCAGAGCCAGAGAGGTCAATAGTAGTTGTTGTTCCACCACAGATATTACCTCCGCTGCTAACCTCAAAGGCTGTTGGGTTGGCGTAAACGGTTACGGTTACATTGGTAGTACCAATAATACTTCCAGTATTTACAGGACTATCACTATCTCTTATGGCAGTGATCGTTACGGTGTTGGCACCCAGGGCAAGAGGAGGAACCGAGAGCGTAATTGGATGAACAAGATCCATAATATTGCTTTCAGTATAATTGGCAGCCCCTATGGAATAGTCAATTTCAAAGGGAGGGTAATTTCCAATAATGGTAACCTCCAGATCGTAGGTATCGCTCTCGCAGATAGATTCGCTAACCGATGAGATGGTGGCTGTTAATATCTCCACCGTTTCAACCGCACCAATGGTAAAGAATTGCTCTGCTCCGTTAAAGGTAAATGTTCCCGTTGTGGAAATTGTTCCGCTGGCCGCCGTTCCTGTAACGGTAGCCCCTCCCCCTGCAACCACCCACTTGTCACCATCCCAGTAAACAATACGTAGATTACTAAGGTTGCCACCAATACCTGCTGCAACATCTGATGTTCCATCCAGCGTAAGCCGTATCCGAGAGGCAACCCCAGCGGGTCCGGTAATCCTCCAGTACTCGCTCTGGCTAATAGTTTCCAAAGGAGGATCCATGCTGAGAGGGCTCATGCCGGCTAAGCCGGGGCTGGTGTTGAAGTATTCGCCGATCCAAGTGCCTATGCTACTAGGTATATCCAAAGGGTAAACAAATTTTCTAATATTATTTTTGCCCACTGGCAAAAACTTGTTTGGACTATCGCTACTTCTAAGATTAATGCTAATAGGCCCTTCAACAAATCCATTAACCACCTCGTAAAGTCCATTACCTATAGGGGTTCTTGTTGCCCGAAGAATATTAGTAGTTGTTGTTTGAATTCTCCCGTTTGTAAGGTATAAAAGTAGGGATACATCTGCTGGACCATTCATTGTTACAATTCCTGTATTGTTGTACTTTAAAACATAGAACCTACTTGTGCCAGTGAAATTTCCATTGAATGTTTGGTCTGCACCATTAAACTCAAATGAATGACCAGAATAACCAGATGTACTCAACCTTGCTCCAGCGTCTTTGCTTATATCTTTTGAAATAAAAATTCTTACTCTTGTATTCATATCCCAAACCGAAGTATTCAAGATGTATGCGCTACCAAGTATTCTGATATCATAGTATCCCGAACCAGTGCCTGCCTGCTTTAAGGTAACACTCCCCTCAATCCTCAAATCCCCACAAATGGTCATATTTACATTGGGGAAGGTTTTGGTACCAGTACCAGTAATGGTAAGGTTGTTGTAACTGGTTATTGAACTCGGCAACCCATACGTTCCCCCTGCCCACTCCATGGTGCCACCAGTGCCGCAGGCAAAAAAGGCTGAGTAATCGCCAGCGGGGAGGGAGCTGCGTTCGATGGAGAGGGTTCCAGTACCAGAAACGTACCCAAGTATATGGTTAATGGTTGTTCCCAGCTCGAGGCGGCCGTTTATGGTTGTGCGGTATGCACGGCGGAAATTGCTGGAAACGGTTACGGTGTGTGCCGTACGTATATGCACCCTTTGTCCCGAGGGACCATTGGCGGGAACAACTCCTCCATCCTCGCGCTCCCAAGTATTGGGGTCGGTCCATTCGCCATCCTGTTTACTGTAGAAAATGGGCACCTGATCGGGAATATGGGGCTCAATACCAGCGGTGTATTCGCCGGTTACCTGATCGGCTCCATCGTAAACAAAGGCAATGTAATCATCATTCTCGTAAACCACCTCAATAACAGGTGGTCCTGCGTCTTCCTCGTACTTAGCCCAGAAGTTATCGAATAGGCGCGCTCCAATATAAGCACTCTCATCACCTACCACATCGGCATCCTTATAGTGGGTTTTAATAAGGGTTGTGAAGTTGGAAAGCCCGCTGCTGTTCATAATCCAGTAGTACTGCAGCACATCGGTTTGGGTATCGTCGAAGGTGATGTGCTTACGGTTAACTGGGTATAGGTTTACGCTTCCCTGAGTTGCGTTGGATGCCACAAAGAACTCAACAGGTGTATATTTCTTAACCGAGCCATTGTCAATACCAATTGGGAAGGTAAAGCTATATCCATCTGTATATGCGGGATCGGCTTCATTGTAGGGATCGGTTGGTACTGCACCGGGGAGAACCGTGGGGAATGTTTTTTGGATTCCCTGGAGGAAGTCGCCACCACCCACGGCAATCATCTTATTATCGTCGAATGGTCCACCGAAAATATTGGCATTAAGCCCAAGGGTTAGCTTATTGCTCTGAAGCTGCAGGATACCGTTGGTTATGGTTAAATGGTTGTTGAGCGAGATGCTATTCTCGAGCTGCACGCCGTTGGCGTTATCCACCTCAATACGGCCAAACTGACCCGTTCCGTAAATCCTTTGCAGGGCACTTCCGCCAAAAACAAGCCCTCCATTGTTGGGATCGGCGCTGGCATGTGAGGCGTTATTTGTAACATCGCCCTTAACGGTGATGGTATTTGCGCCATCAACCAGCTGGCCGCTGTTAAGGAAGAGGTTGCCATCAATTTCGAGCGATGATGCTGGTTGTAGCGTAACCGATGCTTCGGGCTCTACCACAAGGTGATTTACCCTAACGTTACCGGTAATATTTTGCATGGCAGCGGAAGGGAAGGTGCTACTTCCGGTAAGGAAAAGTGTATCAACATTTAGATTTGCCGATCCACTGTTTACCAAATGCCTATTAACGGTTAGGCTAAAGGAACCTGTTCCATCGAAGGAACAACCTGCGCCAATGGTAAGGTCGCGATTTACTGTTAGGTCACGATCCTTAAGCCTTGCCGTTGTACTTGCGCCATCAACTATTACGTTCCCAAGGGCTATTGTTGATTTCAGCGTAATTATGCTGGCGGCAGGAGTATCGGCATTACCAAGCTGAAGCGTGGTATTCCCTGCTGAACCCACTGCGGGCTCGAGCAGAACCGTTGCCTCAGTTGCAGCTGTTTGCGGACGCACTATGGTAAGCGTTCCGCCGGTGTAAATAAATCTACTTCCCGTGTTTAGCACTTCGAACATACCGCGATTTGCTACAGGGGCAGCGTTTTTACCTACAATAACATTACCAGCAGTTTGAGTATATCGGAGTACGCCAGCCGGGTTAGATGTTCCCCTGCGAATCTGAGAACCAACGGTAAATGTTCCACCAGTAACCTCAATGGTAGCGTTGCCCGAGGATGAGTATTCGATGTAGTTATTAACCCCTGCGCCACCATCCATGTTGATGGTTCCACCCGCTTCAACACGTAAAAGACCGTCGAGCAGGATTCCGTTATTGGCACCGCTAACATTTACTGTTCCCGTCTGTACAACCAAACCCGACGTTGAAGGAATATAAAAATCGCCACCGCCGGTGGAGAGGTTGATGTTGATACCAGAATTATTCAGGATTAATTTTCCATTCTTTAACTGTAGGGCCTTTTCTTCGGAAAGTCCGTTGGTGGGGCCATTTAGGGTAAATGGGATATTTATCGTAGCAAGAGTACTGGTTGAAGTGCCTTTATCAACCTGCAAGTTGTAAAGTGTTGCCGTTGTTGTTGTGTTGGTTCCTGAGAGTAATGCATCAGTCGACCCAAATAGGTTAAGCAGCACTCTGTCCTGATCAGTTGCTGTCCAAAGCCTAAAAATTGGTTGTCCTGCACCAAGCACACTCGCTGTTGCGTTTTGAATGTAACTCCCGTAAAGATTTAAGGTGTGTTGAATTGGGGTTGTACCTGGAGTAAGAACATAAAGACCAACAGTGCCTTCGGTGTAAATATCACCTTCGATAGTAACAGTTCTTGATGTGCCGGAGTTCTGAAACTCGAAGCGAGTGTTTGTATATGTTGTTGCTTCTCTTGTGGCTCGAAGCAAGCGTAAATCTCCTTTTATATATAAATCACCATCGGCTCCTGTATTTAATCTTAATCTAGCTGCACCATGTACTTCAAGGTTGTTGTTTACTGTTATACTCTTTGGTATTATTGCGGCCCTATCGTTAGCTCCCCAACCATCGGGGGCTATCATAAGGTTAGGGTGAACTTCGGAAATATTATTTAAAGTTACATTCCCAAATATTTCATAAAGCATATACGATGAATCCTGTGCAACAAAATCACCTAAATCGATACTTGAAAAGTCTGTATCCTGATCACGATTTCTGATTGTTCCTTCGCCGGATATTATTGGAGTAACCAATGTGGTACCACCAGTTAGCGTGATAGTTGGCCTAAAGAAATAGGTATCCCAGTACTGCCGTGGAGCAGGATCGCCTGAAGCAGTTTTCATGGGATTAAAAATTAGCTCTGCACAATTTATCGTCCCGCCATTGTTTCTAATGTTGTGGGGATCTCCACGATAAGCAACAACTGGATCATCCCATGGTACCCAACCAATAACAACTTTATCTCCAGTGGTAGGAGTTCCTGCATTAGACTGGGGATTATCGCTTAGATGCCATAGATTGGGTTGATCCATAACCTGTTGAGGAGTTAATCCAAAACGGGTTGCCACTTGTGCCAGAGTAGTCCAGGATGCTACTTCTCCCCATAATCGTTGAGCAGCAGATGTTCCTCTTAAGCGAGAGAAGAAAACTTTAACCGTGCCTTGAAATCTTGTATTATGGCCAGCGGTAAATTCTCCGGTTTCAAGAGTTGGCGGTGAGGCACCCGATTCGTTTGCACTTTGATGTGTAAAATGAAGACCCAGTAATCTTGTTGGATTGCTCCATGATCTATTACCGGGTTTTTCCACCCTAATTAAGTTAACAATTTTCCCTATCACCCATGCTGCAGGAGGTGTAACACCACCAATATATGTATTAGGAATGTTGTAGAAATAAAAATCATTAAAAACCAAAGGGGTATTATCAAAGTCATTTGCTCTTACTCTCCAATAATATCTTAGTGCACTTTGAGCAGAAGGTGCTAGGGTAGGTAATTCATAGTCTACAGGATTTATAGTAACCAAACCCTCATCAATTACACTTGAGAATGTTTGAACTGCTGGGGTATAACGATTACCATTACCAGTTGATGTATATACACCAAACGGATAAAGGTATGGGATATTATCGGATATTCTTCTGGTTAAACCACCATCGGAGTGCACACCTCCCGATCTGATCATTTTTGTAACACTATAATTAGCCCTGTCTTCGGTTGATAAACTTCCTAGTATGGTTAAGTTATTGGTTATCAAGTCCAAAATTCCATTGGTGAGAGTAAATGTACCGCTAACAGTTTGCTTTGCTGTTAAATAAGTAACATCTACCTTACCGGCAGCCTCGCTGGGATGCACCTCATCAATCTCCAAATTCCCAAACACCCCATTGCCGTTACCGCCAAGCTCGTGGGTGGTTCCAATTAATGCTGTTGCAGTGGCTCCTCCGCCACCACTAATTGATACTGTTGGCGCTGCTATATATCCACTTCCAGTATTAGTAATCACAATTTTGCTAATGGGTAAAGCATTCCCTGCTGCTGGGGTTCCATTAAAGATTGCAATAGCAGTGGCTGTGCCGCCGCTGAATGAAACCGTTGGAACCGATTCATAACTTCCGCCATTGGTAAGATTTACTGTGTGTACGCGTCCCCTTTGGGTTATTAAAACTTTTCCGGTTGTGCTGGTAATTGTTCCTGAGTTAGTGATATCTCCCCTGACGGTTACGGTTCTGTCGCCTGTACCAAAGGTGCCGGCTGTTATGGTTAAGTTGTTGCCAATGGTAATATCGCTTGTACTAAGTGTTCCCGTGTATCCGGAGTTGTTAAATGCCAAATTGTGGAAATACTTTGTGGTTGCTGTTGCATTGATAAGTATTGAGTAGTTTGATGTTGCTCCGCTAAACGTGGTTGTATTGCTAAATGCATTATAACTTGCATTTGATCCAATTGTATAACTACGGCCAATGGTAACATCCTCGCCACGGGGGTCAAATGTTATATCATTATTAATGGTAAACGAACCTTTGGTAACAAGCGGCAAGGCAGGAAGTTCGGCCTGATTACTAGCATCTGTTCCCACCGTTCCTCCAACAAGGATAAAACTTCTGTTTCCAGCTGCTCCCGATCGGCTTAATGTAACAGTGGGTAGTGGTGCTTTGGTTGTAATCCGGAAGGGTGTTGTGTTAGTGGCAATAAGATTCATGGTGGCGCTTGCGCTAACGTTTACGTTAACAGGGTCGGAGTTGATAAAGATAGCCCCCAAGCTATTGGTTCCGTTAACAGTCATGGTTCCCCCGGTTAGCGTAAACACGTTGCCCTCGTACGAAAGGGTAAAACTGTAGTAATTGGTGTTTGCTGCTGTTCCGTTAACGGTTACGTTTCCTCCTGTTTGAATATATCCACCAATATGCTGGGTTCCGTAAACAGATGTTCGGAACTGGCTTATTACAGTTGTTCCACCTGTTGACTCAAAAACCCCGTTTAGCCTTGAAGTTATTCCACTGGGAGCGTTGGATGTGAAAGTCCCTGCAGAGGTCTTAATTTTTCCGTAAACCACCACTGCTTCACCGGTTCCCGATGGTTTTGTTACACTTCCCCCATCAACCCAAAGAACTGCATTCTCCGATACGTTGTAGTTCCCTCCCTGGTTAAGCCGATCGATTGTAATATTTGGCCCAACGCGCACAGTGCCGTATGCCAAACCGAATGCATTATTGTTAATAGCAAGCTGTGCCTGATCGGGATGCCCCTGTGCTGCATACCCAAAAAGGCTAAAATAGGCAGCATCGGTAGCTTCCATGTACAACTCGTAGGTGTTTGTTGTACCCTTTTCAATGGCAATGCGGTAGAAACGGGTTGGCCCTTCGAGCGTCATGTTCTGGTTGCGGGTTGCGCTGCGGAAGTTAACATCAACTATTCCATCGGCATTATCTACTGTGTAGTTTACAGCAGCCCGTGTGGTAAACTGTACGTTGCCATAGTTGGTAAAATCGCCGTAGAGGTTTAACTGATGACGGGTTATGCCTGTTCCTGTGCGAATCTTACCGTTAACACCAACCTCAACGTGTTCGTAAACTGTTAAAGTACGTGCAGTGGTTGATGTGTTTCCAAAATGCAGCTCCCCGTTGGATATGGTAAGTGACCCGTTTAGAGTATAGTTTGTTAGCAGTATTAGCTGGTTAGCGGCATTGTCGAGATCGACAACCATGTTTCGGAAAGTGCGCGTAACACCAATGTCGTATCCAGCCCCATAGTAAATTACCGTTCCCCCGGTTGATGCACTGGCAAAGCCGCTGGCATCGCCGCTGGGGAAGTTGTCGGCAGCAAGACGGATTTTTCCGTTTGATTGTCCTGTGATTGAAGAAAAAGTGTTGCCTGTTGTGATTCCAAAATCTACTGTACCATCAATCACATCAAGTATTCCGCTCTGGGTATTATCAAACCTTACCGTAACTGCTTTGTTGTTTTGAACAACAACCCTATCCATAACCCCGGGAATATGATTGGATGGGTTATCGGGTTCAGTTGGCTTAAGGCTCCATGTGTTGTAATCGTCCCAAAAACCATCGTTGAGAACGTACCAGGTTTTAATCTCCTGATCGCTGCGTGCAATGGTGTAGTAACCACTGGCAAAGTTTGCGCTGCTGAGGTTGATTGATACTTTTCCATCGGAACCTGCACCCGTTCCACCAGGAACTTCGGAGAAAGATCCTGAAGTTCCAGAACGGTAAAGGATATAGTAAACCTTATCGGTTGAAAGGGATAAGCCAGCCTCGTTAAAATCGAAGATTATCTGGATATCGGTGGTACCATCGTCAATGGTTCCTCCCTGCACCCGCTCGATGTAGTAAATCCTGTCCCATCGTTGGTCGAGATTTACGCCGGGAATTGTTGGAAGATCGCTGATATTGTGGCCATGTACCGTTCCATCGTGACCCGCAAACACAAACTCGTTGGCCTCATCGAGGGTATTGTTTCGTTCGGACAGTAGAATTCCTGATCCAACATTTGGTGTATTGCTCAACTTATCTCCCTCAGAAAAACCAATACCAACGATATCTTGATTAAACGTGGTTGAAGAATAGGATGTATTACCAAGGCTAATATTATATCGATTTCCAAGGTAAGCCTCAACAATTGAACGTTCGGCAAAGTTCAAGGAACTGCGGTAAACGATTACTTCGGAGATATCACCAGCAAGACCTTGTGCATATCCGGGGTTTAATATCCCAATGAGTAGGTTAGAGCTATAATTTCCTAAGCTCAACGGACCTGTTCCTTGTGTATATAATGTTCCATTACTAAAGATTTTTGATTGGTTTGAACCCAATGTTCCATTATAAACGGCTGAGAAAATTTGTGGGTCTGTGGTGTAGGAACTCGATCCTCTGATTCTGTTATTACCTGCATCAAATATTATATAGGAATTTGAGTTCTCTCCAATAAAAAGAGAGTATGCTCTTTCGGTAGATGAATCTACTCTTTTTGACACCAACCCTTTTGCAGGATTTGAAACTACATCGGGTTTAGCAACTACAAAAATTGAAACCCCGTTAGTATTATCCAAATTATCGGCATCGGGAACAGTAAGGTAATCGTTCCCGTCGAACCGGATGGTTGGCAAACCATTAATCCCTGCAGAAATATAAAGGGGTTGGTTTGCTCCCGTTGCCTGCGCTGAGTGGTTTGCGTTTCCGCTTATATCATTCCAAGCACTTACAGGATCACCATTTGCGATAAGGGGTGGTAGTCCCTGATCGGCTCGTAACCACAGAACATTTGTACTACTTGTACCAATACCACCTGGTCCTGTTTGGGCAAATGTTAGGGTTAATTTTACTACTAAAAAAATTGTGGTAATCAGGTATTTTTTTGTTGTTGAAAGTATACTTGCAACCATATTGAATTTTTTTTCTGTTTTCAAATTGACAAAATAATGTAAAATGCACCTTAAATAAATACAATTATTAAACCAATGGAGGTAATGCGTTTTTTTTCTGACACTTACAAAATTATCCACGGTTTAATAATGCAATTGCTGCCCGTTTTCGGGCATAAAGCTCCGAAAGTTAGATATATTTTTTTCATTTTCGGGCATTTAACCTATCTCAATACGCTTTTTGTAATCTCTTTGTTTATAAACGAAGGTGTTGTTTTGGTGAAAGGAACAAAAACAAGGGTAAATGGGGCAAGGTTAAAGGTAAATGGTCAAGGGGGGAAAACGGGAGACCCCCGCCTGAATGACGCATTCGGGCAGGGAAGACGGAAGAGGGATTAGTTGATTGAAAAGATTTAACGCTGATTGCTTCGACAAGTTCAGCACAAGTGACGCGAATTAAACAGATTTACGCAGATAAAGCCCATCGCTGACGCTCCTTCTTGGGTCACAGAGTATCACGGTGTAACACAGGGTTTTTTATTTCTTGCGTTCAATCATCCCTCGTCATTACAGTAAAAAACGCCGTTCTTACGAGGCAGACAATCATTCAACCAATCAATCAATCATCCAATCTCTTCTTCAATCAGTCTTTCGTTTTTGCTTATTCGCAAAGATTGCCTTTCTTTACTACTAAATTAACCCATTTTAACCATAACCACTACTTCATATTTGCCCCTATTAAAAAAAGGTCTTACCTTTAAAACGGATTTTAAAAGTCGTTAAACCATAAAAACTCTAAATATGTTCAGCAAGGAAATTTATACCGAGCGCAGAATGAAACTTCGGAAGAAGATTCGCTCCGGGTTAATTATTATCCCCGGTAACTCTGAATCGCCCATGAACTACCCCAAAAACACTTACCGTTTCCGTCAGGACAGCAACTTTCTTTACTTCTTTGGACTAGATCTTCCTGATCTTGTTGGGGTAATCGACATTGAGGATGGCAAGGATTGCCTTTACGGCAACGATTTTGATCTGGACGATGTGATATGGATGGGACCTCAGCCTTCTATCAACGAGTTGGGCTTATCTGTAGGCATTCCATGCACCCATCCATTAAAGGAACTAACCTCTACATTGCACCGTGCCATTAAGCATGGGCGAAAAATACATTTTCTACCACAGTATCGCGCAGAGAATATCCTGATGATCGAACGTCTTATGGGCATACATCCTTCACTAGTAGGTAGTTACTCTTCCATTGAACTTATCAAAGCAGTCGTTTCGCTAAGGAGCATTAAACAACCCGAAGAGATTATCGAACTCCATAAAGCTGCCGATATCGGCTACCTGATGCACACCTCAGCCATGCGCATGGCAAAGATTGGTGTTACCGAACTCGAAATTGCTGGTGCAATAGAGGGTATTGCCATTGGCAAAGGAACAATGCCATCATTCCCAATTATACTATCCCAAAATGGCGAAACGCTTCATAATCACGATCACTCCCAAATCCTGCAAAAGGGAAGGCTGCTTCTTGTTGATGCTGGTGCCGAAAGTCTAACCCATTACGCTTCTGACTTTACCCGCACGATGCCTGTTGATGGGGTGTTTTCTCAGAAACAGAAGGATATTTACAACATTGTTCTTGCCGCAAATAATCACGCAATATCGCTCTGTAAACCTAATGTTACATATCAGAGCATCCACTTGGAGGCAGCAAAGGTAATCGCAGAAGGACTCAAAAATCTTGGACTTATGAAGGGCGACGTAAACGAAGCCGTTGCCAATGGCGCACACGCCATGTTTTTTCCACACGGCTTGGGTCACATGATGGGACTTGATGTGCATGATATGGAGGATCTGGGGGAGAACTATGTGGGTTACGATGATGAAATATCGCGCATCGATCAGTTTGGAACGGCTTACCTTCGTCTGGGCAGACGTCTGCAAACTGGTTTTGTTCTAACCACCGAACCTGGTATCTATTTTATTCCGGCACTTATCGAGAAGTGGAAGAATGAAAAGATAAATAGTGCCTTCATTAATTACGATAAGGCAATGGAATATATTGGTTTTGGGGGTATTCGCCTTGAGGATGATGTACTGATAACCGAAAAAGGCTCACGCCTACTGGGTAGCAAGCGCATTCCCATCACTGTTGAAGAGGTGGAGGCTATTGCTGGAAAGGGGCTTTAGAATTACGAATATCGATTTTTGATTTGTGATTTATGAGGTTGGAGCGAGGTTTGAAACATTTTCTTTTATTCCCCATTGCACCCCGCTGGGGTGTTTTTTTTGACACTTATTACATTCCATCGCTATATGCCCTCTACGAGGGCTTTTATTCTTCACCCCTGCAAGGCGATATGGCCTTGGCAAAACATGTGTCTCGTTTCCCTCGCCTCGGAGAGGCGAAATAACGATTGAAAATTGTTCTTGGTAATAGCCAGCAGCCCGTGGGGGTGCAAAATCCAACCCCCTAATCAAAAAAATCAAATACATATTTGGGGTTATACTCAACATGAAATTCTTTCAGAAAACCTAAATACTCTTCCTTTTGTTGAGGCGATTCGCCTCAGCGAGGCGAAATAGCGATAACGAAAGATTGTGATTAAAACCAGCACCCCAGAGGGGTGCAATATCCAGCCCCTTTTCAAACCATAGTCAGTAGGCAGGATGAGTTGTAAAAATTGGTTTATTGGCCAAGGAAGGAGTGCGGAAGGCGAGATAGCAAAGGTAAGGAGAACAAATCCCTATTTAAGCATAAACTCTCCGTATCCTATCATATTTCCATCCATAAAAAGACTTACCTGATAGGTTCCTGCTATTAATTCTCCATTGCTATCGTAAAAGATACACATTTCTACATCCTGATTTTGGTAATCCACCTCTCGCCTTGCTGAAAAAACTATTTTATCCCCCTCGAAGTCGAACAGGTCTGCATTCGATTTGGCAAGTATAAACCCATCGGGTCCCAAGATACGAATATAAACATAGCGGTTTCCTGCTTTGGCAATGGAGTTTTCGGAAACAATGAAACATGTTTGAATTTTATTCACATTTCTTGCCCGGTTTACTTCTCTTCCCCTGCTATTGGTTGTTTTTATAAAAACATCGCGAGCTCGGATTACTGAACCTTTTGCAACGGTTGTGCTAAGTTCCTGTTTTTGCTGTTCCAGATTCTCTACTGTTTTTTGCGACATGGAAAATTCCTGTCTTACTTTTATATTTTCTGCTATCAACTTCTGGTTCAATGTATTTAGTGAGTCTATTTCTTGAACCATATCCTTCATTATGGCCCTAAGAGTTCCTAGTTCGCGCTGATATTCCTTTATCTTTGCATAGCTTACCGTGCGAAGTTGTTTTAATTCGACGTATAGTTTTTCGGCTCGCTGTTGCTCCTCTTCCAACTTCTTTCTAATACTTTCGTTATCAGTTTCAAGTATCTCGTATTCAATAATTATAGATTTTAGGTTTTCGGTTATAGATTCCTTTTCTGCTATCAATTGGTTTTGTGTTTCCTGAGCCTCCTGCTTTTCGCTGTAGTATAACCATCCCAATACTATGAGTACAAAACCCAAAAGAACAATTAGGGTGGTTAGAAACATTATTGCCTTGTTAACTTTTGCCTTAGGTTTTGAAGCATTTACATTTTCCATATCTCTTTTTTATTTTCTGATCATTTAAGCAGCAAAAGTACTAATAAATGTATTCAAACAACAACTTTACTTATTCTGAAAAATAGATTTTATCGATGGTTTATTATTAACGATTGTGTTTTTTTCAAATTGTGTCGGTTGACATGTTGTTTACAAAGTGTTAATTTGGGGATGATGTAAAATTGAAAAGAAAATTTGGAAATTTTTATCTTTATTTTCCATATAAAAAAAAACTATTAATAAAATAGTCAAAGAAAAAAAAATAATACCATTTATAAACACCATTTTAACGCTATTCGTAGCTGTTAATAGTCCATTATTTTTCCAAAACTTTTCTATTGAACATTTGTTGATAACAATAGGAAATCGTTGTTTTTCAAAATTACCTGTTGTTAAAGAGTTGTTAAATGTTTGTTATCCCACATTTAATTACGAATTTTGCAAGATATCTGTAATCTTTTTTTAAACCTTATCAACAGGATATTATCATCATATAATTTAAATTTTTTTTTAAAAAAAGATAATAATAATATGGGTGTTGATAACAAAAAAAATATTATTAAAAACGGTTATGTAGATATTCCCGTTGACCCAAATTTAGATTTTGTTAATGAAATTAACAGTTTAAAGAGGGAAAAGAATGCAATTATTCTTGCTCATTACTATCAAAAAAGTGAAGTTCAGGATATTGCAGATTACATTGGAGATAGTTTAGGATTATCGCAAAAAGCAGCTGAAACTGACGCTGATATTATACTATTTGCAGGAGTTCATTTTATGGCAGAAACTGCCAAAATGCTATCGCCACAAAAAAAAGTGTTAATACCCGATTTAAATGCTGGGTGTAGTTTAGCCGATTCTTGTCCTCCAAAAGAATTTGAAAATTTTGTAAAAAGATATTCAAATCATACTGTAATAACTTATGTTAATACCTCTGTAGAGATAAAAGCTCTTTCGGATGTTTGTTGCACTTCAAGTAATGCGGTTCAAATTGTAGAGAGTTTTGATAAGGATGTTCCTTTACTATTTGCACCCGACAGAAATTTGGGAAACTACATAAAAAGAATAACAAAAAGAGAGAACATGATTGTTTGGGATGGAGCATGTCATGTTCACGAAGAGTTTTCATTGGAAAGAATTTTAGATTTGAAAAAGGAAAATCCTAATGCAATACTTATTTCTCATCCTGAATGTCAAAAACCTATTCTATTAATTTCAGATTATATTGGATCAACTTCGGAATTACTAAATTTTGTGAAGAAAGATTCACAAAAAAAGTATATTGTAGCAACTGAATGGGGAATACTACATCAAATGCAAAAAGCATGTCCAGAAAAAATTTTTATTGCTGCTCCTCCAAAAGATAGTACCTGTGGATGTTCTGAATGTTCTTTTATGAAATTGATATCTCTAAAGAAGATTTATTTAACTTTAAAGTATGAAATACCGGAAATATCAATTGAAGAGGAATTAAGACAAAGAGCTGTTAAACCCATAGAAAGAATGTTAGAAATATCAAAAAAGTTAAGAATCATTTAAAAGAATGGAAAATAGCAGTTTTATAAAGGATTTTAAATTAAGCGATTCTGAAAGAGAAATTGAAAAAAAAGTTCGTCCAATAGATTTTAAAGATTTTCAGGGTCAGGAAAAAATAGTAGAAAACTTAAAAATTTTTGTAAAAGCAGCTAAAATGAGAGGCGAAGCCTTGGATCATGTATTGTTACAAGGTCCCCCAGGCTTAGGAAAAACAACGTTAGCCAATATCATATCGTACGAATTAGGAGTTAGTTTAAAGGTAACAAGTGGGCCTGTACTTGATAAACCCGCGGATTTAGCAGGACTACTCACCAATTTAGAATCAGGAGATGTTCTGTTTATAGATGAAATTCATAGGTTAAGTCCAATTGTGGAGGAGTATTTATACTCAGCAATGGAAGATTACCGGATTGATATATTAATTGATAAAGGACCAAGTGCACGTAGCATACAAATAACATTAAATCCTTTTACATTGATTGGTGCTACAACAAGAAGTGGGCTTTTAACAAGCCCATTAAGAGCAAGGTTTGGTATCAAATCGCATCTAGAGTATTACGATTCGTCTGTTATAGAAAAAATTGTTAAAAGATCTGCATCGATTCTACAAATAGAAATTTCAAAAGAGGCTTCTGTGGAAATTGCCTTAAGAAGTAGAGGTACTCCAAGAATTGCCAATGCCTTACTGAGAAGAGTTAGAGATTTTGCCCAGGTAAAAGGCGATGGAAAAATCGATATTAAAATAGCAAGAATAGCTTTAGATGCTTTAAGTATTGATAAAAGAGGCCTGGATGAAATGGATAACAGAATTTTAAGAACGATAATCGAAAAATTCAATGGAGGGCCAGTGGGTTTAAATACCATAGCTACAGCAGTTGGAGAGGATAGTGGAACAATTGAAGAAGTATATGAGCCTTTTTTAATTAAGGAAGGTTTTTTAAATAGAACACCACGAGGAAGAGAAATAACAGTATTAGCTCTAAAACATTTAGGAATTGAAGGAATAGGAAAGCAGGGACTTTTGTTTTAGTTAAGCAAAAAAGGTTAATTAAAGGATTTGGATATTTTTTGAAGCAGTTTCTTATTTTCCAATTTTATACGTTTCCCAATAAGTGATATATAACCATCAGATTTGAATTCTGATAACAATCGAATTACCGACTCAGTAGCTGTTCCTACAATATTGGCTAATTCTTCTCTGGTTAAAACTATATTTAGATGACCTTCTTCATTGGTACCAAAAGTATCATCAAGCATTAGAAGAACTTCTGCTAAACGTTCACGAACATTCTTTTGTGCAATATCTTTGATAAAACTATTTGCTTGGTTTAACTCTTTGCAGGTTAACTGCATAAGGGCCAGCGAAAAATCGCCATTGGCACGAACAAGTTGAAATATTACCGAAGAAGGAATAAAACAAATATGTGCTTCTTCAAGAACCTGAGCGGTTGTACAAGCTGGTTCATTGCTTAATACCGATCTATATCCCACTATATCTCCTGCTCTAGCAAAGGCCACGATCTGTTCTTTACCATCGGAGCCGGTTTTATAGATTTTCAGAACACCATTGTATACACAAAAAACTCCTGTTATTCTATTACCCTCATTATAAATAACATGCCCCCTTTGATAAACATTGCTAGTTTTTTGAGAGTTAAGGAATTCATTCTCATCTGCATTAAGCGTTTTGAATACTGAGTTAGACGAAGCAGAGCAACCCTTACAACCAATGGTACTATTCATGGCAAAGAATAGAATTAAACAAATTCGAATCCTTTATAATCTAAAAAACAATTATGGCTAAATATAGTTCAAGAAACTACTACTATTAAATATTTAAAGTACAGATTTAAATTGATTTAAAAAGCGAATATCGTTTTGAAAGTAAAGGCGAAGGTCTTTTACTTGAAATTTAAGCATAGCCATTCGCTCAATTCCCATTCCGAAAGCATACCCTGTATACTTCTTACTATCAATATTATTGAACTCAAGAACGTTTGGATCGACCATACCACAGCCCAAAATTTCGAGCCATCCGGTATATTTGCAAACCCCACATCCCTTACCGCCGCAAAGATTACAGCTAATATCCATTTCGGCCGATGGTTCAGTAAACGGGAAAAATGAAGGACGAAGTCGAATTTTTACATTTTTACCAAACATTTCCTGGGCAAAGAAAAACAACGTTTGCCTTAGATCGGCAAAAGAAACGTTCTCATCAATATATAGGCCCTCAACCTGATGGAAAATGCAATGGGCACGAGCAGAAATGGCCTCGTTACGGAAAACCCTTCCGGGGCAAATAACCCGAATGGGAGGTTTTTGTGTTTCCATCACCCTAACCTGCACTGACGAAGTATGGGTACGTAGTAATACATCTGGCTTACTTTGAAAGAAGAATGTATCCTGCATATCCCTAGCTGGATGCTCGTCTGGAAAGTTGAGCGAGCTGAACACATGCCAATCATCTTCAATCTCAGGACCTTCAGCAATGCTAAATCCCATCGAAGAAAAAATATCAAAAAGTTGATTTTTAACAATAGAAATGGGATGCTGAGAGCCAAAATTCACTGGATATCCGGAAAGACTTAAATCAAAGTTAGTATCAACGTTTGAATTAGAATCAGTCTCATTCTTAATATGATTCAATTTTTCCAATACATATGATTTTAACTCATTGATCATTTTCCCGATTTCTCGTTTTTGCTCGTTGGGAACATCACGAAAATCAGAGAAAAGTTGGGTTATCAAACCCTTTTTTCCTAGCATTTTAACTCTAAAATCTTCAAGTTCTTTAATGCTTTTTGTGGTAAAGTTTTCAGCCTCAATTCGAATTTCCTTGATCTTGTCTAACATAGTATTAATTAGATTTTTAAAAGAGAATTTTTAGAATTAGCACTACTTTTTTAGTACCATACTAACTTTCATTGTAACATTTTCAATGGGTTTATCAAATTGTCCTGTTTTAACAGAGGCAATTTTGTCGACAGTTTCAATACCTTCAATAACTTCACCAAAAACGGTGTAGTCGCCATCAAGATGAGGTGTACCGCCTATGGTAGTGTATATTTCAATTTGTTCTTTGGAGAAATCATAACCTAGCTTTCCTTTAAGAATGATTTCAAGAGTATCTTGTAACTGCTGAGGAAGCAAAGAGAAATCAGGCTCAATACCTTTTTCAATCAATTCATCAGCTCTTTTCATAATCAAATTATTAAGAGTAATGTTCCTTAGGTTATCGTTTTTTCGTTTGGAAAGGTTTTCCAACTCCAATTCCGTAAAAACTTTGCCCTGTACAATGTAAAATTGTGTACCTGACGAATTTTTCTCAGGATTAACATTATCCCCCATGCGAGCAGCTGCTAATGCACCCTTTTTATGGAATAATTTCGGATTAAATTCTGCTTTTAAAGTATACTCTAAAAGAGAAGAATCCATTTTTTCGGATAAAAACGAAGGATTAGTGCTAGGATCTCCTCCTTGAATCATAAAATTATTGATAACTCTGTGGAATATGGTTCCAGTATATACCCCTTCGTTAATGAGTTTTATAAAATTATCTCGATGAATAGGCGTTTCATCATAAAGCCTAATTTTAATATTTCCGAAATCAGTCTCAATTAATACTATAGCTTCATCGGTTTTTTCAATCTTTTTATCATTTTTAGTTTTGCACGAAATGGTTAAAAAAAGAGAAATGAACAGAAAAAGCGCAAAGAGATAAAAACTTTTAGTTTGCATGGCGTATGGATTTAAATTTTTGTAAAAATAGTAATAACCCATTTGATACAGTAGTTAAATGCCTAATTTTGTCTGAAATAGTCTCGAAATAAGTTTTAATTCTAAAAAATAGGATTAGTATTAAGTTATAGAAAGGAAAGGAATGCCTCGTAAATGAGAAAAAGCCTCGGTTGATCCCGATATCTTATTCGATTATATAATCTGAAAAAGTATTGGAAAAGTATTGGAGGTTTTATACATTAAAATATTATTCATAACAGAGGCTATTGGTTTTTTAAACAAGAATTAATTATAAAAAATGCAATTTACTTTGTATACAATTTTGGCCAAATAATTTTCAATCGTAAAAGAGTAGAATTCTAATATGAACTATTTAAAACAACTCGCAGGACAAACAGTTATTTATGGTTTAAGTAGTGTCGTGCCCCGATTATTAAACTACTTGTTGGTTCCGTTGTACACAAGAGTTTTTCTACCCGAAGAGTATGGTATTGTAACTGAAATGTATGCCTATCTCGGATTCTTTTTAGTTTTATTGACATTTGGAATGGAGACGGGTTACTTTCGTTTTGCAACTAAATTAACTAACAACAATTCTATATATTCTACTGCCTTTTACACTTTACTTTCTACAAGTTCATTATTTATTATAATAATGAGTTTTCTTTCTTCTAATATAGTTAATGCGTTAGGTTATCCACAAAACCCGGAATATATAGTATTGCTTTCAATGGTAATTGGACTCGATGCCTTTTGTGCAATACCATTTGCCAAATTACGACTGGAAAATAAAGCTTTTACTTTTTCAATTATTAAAATAGTAGGAGTAACGATTAATATTTTACTTAATCTATTTTTCCTTACGCTATGTCCAAAGGTAGAAATACTCAAAAATTCTTTTTTATACAACCAAAACATAGGGATCACATATGTATTTCTCAGCAATCTAGCTAGTAGCTTATTGGTAACAATAGTATTATTATTCAAATCGGGAAGTATTCCAAAATCTTTCAATCTGAATCAATTAAAATCGTTAATGCTATATTCATTGCCTCTTTTAATAAGTGGACTTGGCGGAACTACAAATGAATCGTTTGACAGAATTTTCATAAAGTATCTTGTACCCGAAGAGAGTAATCCCCTTTTTCAATTGGGTATTTATGGATCCAATGTTAAGCTTGCTGTTTTAATGGTACTATTTATTCAGATGTATAGATATGCTGCAGAACCCTTCTTTTTTTCAACTGCTGAAAAGAAAGACTCACCTGATGTGTACAGTAATATGCTAAAATACTTTTTAGTATTCACACTACTTATTTTTCTAAGCGTTGGTTTATTTACAGATGTATTCAAATACCTTGTCGGAACAAATTTTAGAGAGGGATTAGGTGTGGTCCCAATACTACTTATTGCAAATCTTTTCTACGGAGTTTTCTTTAATCTTAGCATTTGGTATAAACTCACAAACAAAACATGGTATGGAATATACTACACCTTTGCGGGCGCTCTATTAACGATTACATTGAATATATTACTAATACCAAAAATAGGATATTATGGTGCGGCAATAGCTCGTTTAGCTTGTTATATATTAATGTGTGTTCTATGTTATTATGGAGGGAAAAAAATATTTCCTATTCCTTATCAAATCAAAAGAATGCTAATTTATTTATTTTCAGCCCTAATATTATTTCTTATTGGTTTTTTTATAAATATTAACATTTATTTTGTATCCTTTGCTTTTAGAATTTTTCTAATAACTGTTTTTTTGTATGTATTTATTAGAATTGAGAAAATTAACATAAAATCTAGAATAAATGAAATTAAGTTATGGAAGTAAAAATTGTAAACAAATCTAAACACGAATTGCCGGAATATACAACAGAATTAAGCGCAGGGTTGGACTTAAGAGCGAATATAGATACATCGATTATATTAAGGCCATTTGAGAGATGTTTGGTGCCCACAGGTCTTTTTATTGAATTACCCAAAGGATATGAAGCTCAAATTCGACCAAGAAGTGGACTGGCGGTAAAAAAAGGAATTACCGTTTTGAATACACCTGGCACCATAGATGCTGACTATAGAGGAGAAATAGGGGTGATATTAGTAAATCTTAGTAATGAAATAGCAGAAATTAACGACGGAGAAAGGATCTGCCAAATGATAATTTCAAAACATGAAGTTGTAGAATGGATAGAAGTTGAATTTTTAAATGAATCTAAAAGAGGGGCTGGAGGATTTGGGCATACGGGAGTAAAATAGAGAGACTAAGTTTTAGTTTTAAAGTTTTTTACAAAATAGAAAAATGAGAATTATAAGTGTAGTTATAATAACTTCATTAATATTACTGAATAGTTGTATTCCACAGAGACGATCAAGTTCCTATAAATATTTAGAGAGTATAGGTCCATATTTATATTATTATGAAGCTATTCAAAATCGACTTTACGGAAATACCCTTCAAGCTATTTCAAATTTGAAAAAATCCATTACACTTGATAGTACAAAAAGTGCAGTATATTACGAATTAGCACTGTGTTACTCATCTTTAAATAGCTACGAAGAGGCAATACATTCAATAAAAAAAGCAGTTGAAATAGATCAGGATAATATTTACTATAGAAATTTTCTTGGAGTACTATTAATTAACAGCGAAAGAATTGATGAAGCGATAGAAAATCAAAAAATCTTAATAAGTAGAAACCCTCAAAATTTATCGTATTTAATAAGTTATGCATTATTATTGAGCGAAAAAGCAGAATTTGAAAAAGCCATTGAAATACTAGAACAAATAAAACAGAAACATGGATTTATTCCTAAAGTTACGGAAACATTAACTAGAATATACTTCGAATTGGAAGATTTTGAAAAAGCTAAAATCGAGTTGAATAATTTGTTAACATTTATTCCAGATAACCCATTGTACCTACTATATGAAAGTGATTTAAATTTTAAAATTGGAAACGATAGCTTGGGATTTAGTAAAATTTACGAAGCAATTAAATTAGGTCCTCATTTAACATACCCAATTATTGAGCTTTATAATAGACAATTAGAAAACGGAATGTTCAATGAAAGCATAGAGACACTAGAAAAAATATTCCATGAGTATGATATTTCCGAATATGAAAAAGTACAATTATTTTATCCAATACTATTTGAACAGTATTACTACACAACACTTGCTACAAAAATTGACAATTTTATTTTTTCATTGAAAACACAGTATCCAAAATCAATTGCAATTCAGGAATTATCTTTCGAACACTTTGTAAGAAGAAGAAATTTCAATGAAGCTAAAGAATCTCTTGTTCAATTGGTCCTAATGGATAATAAAAACGTTGAAAGGTGGGATAAGTTAATCTCTTTAGAATATGCATTGGACAATTATGAAGAAGTAATAAAGCTATCAGAAAAAGCTATCGAAAAATTTCCGGTTTATCATAGTTTTTACATTTTAAATGCTATAGCATATGATCAAATAGGAGATAAAAATATGGCCATTAATATACTTGAAAGTGGAACCAAAAAAGTGGAAACTAATTATGGACTTTCTGATATTTACGGAACCCTTGGTGATTATCAATATATGATTGGAAGCGTGAAGAAAGCATTTAAAAATTATGAAAAGAGTTTAAAGTTTAATAAAGAAAATACCAGAATACTAAATAATTTCAGTTATTATCTTTCATTGAGAAAAGAAAAACTAAAATTAGCCTTGGAAATGAGCACAAAAGCAGTAGATTTAGAACCCAATAATAGTACTTATATTGATACTAAAGGCTGGGTTTTATTTCAAATGGGAAATTACGAGGAGGCAAGGGATGTACTAAGAAATGCCATTGCTAAAACTGGAAGCACAAGTGCAGTTATTAATGAGCATTATGCCGATGCCCTTTTTAAAACAGGTAATACAGATAGCGCATACATATATTGGATAAAAGCAAAAGAAATTGGTGGTGGAAGCGATAAACTTGATGAAAAGATTAGAACTAAAAGTTGGATACCTTAATTTATTATTAATAATTTTTTTATTCTCTTTATTAATACTGAGCTGTAAGGTTAAGCAAAGTAAAAATATTGCAGATAATAAGTTAAGCAATGAGGTTTCTTTCATCGATTCGGTATTCAGTAATGAAATTCCATTTAGATCATTAAAACTAGAAAATGCAATTATCAGAATTGAACACGATGGTCATTTAAGAACATTAAAAACAGAATTAGTCACGAAAATAGATTCTTTTATACAAATATCAGTATTAACGAAACTTGGAATTGAGGTTGCAAAATTCATTGCGTTCAACGATTATATATTATTAATAGATAATTCCGAAAAGTCAATTTACAAAGTTGATTACAAAAATTTTTCAAATAAACTCGGAATAAATTTAACATATAGTGATATTATTAAATTGATATTAGGTTACCCTGCAAAAATTTCAAGAAGCAACATAATGAGTAATAATTCAACGATAAGTTATATTAATAATAATATGATTCAATTTGAGGTTATACAAAATGAAAAGTTAGATATATTAGAAACTAAATTTATCTTTATTAATGAGTTTGAGTTACCCAAAGGTTTATTAATGAATACATTAATAAAAAATGAAAATAAAGAAGAACTTTTTACGGCTTACTACCACAGAAGAGAAGATCAAAATAAATTTATACCACAACGTATTAATCTTAAATTTTTTTATGAATCAAAGCCAATAGAGTTGGATATAGTTCATAAAAAATTAATTTTCGATAGAAAAGTTGAATTTAATATTGACTCAACCTTTAACCATAAGTCTTTTTGAAGGATTATATGAGAAGACTAATTTTAATAATATCGTATATTATTTTTTTTCATAATTGTGTCTTTTCACAATCAATACAAGAATTGGAAACAAGACGAAAAAAGACAGAGCAGGAAATAGAGTTAACGAATAAATTATTAACAGAAACACAAAAACTGAAAGTACAGAATTTAAATCAATTAAATACACTAAAAAAACAAGTTGAACTAAGAAAAAGATTGATTTCTGATTATGAAAGTCAAGTAGTTTTAATTGAAAAAGAAATTGACGAGAAAAGTATCATAGTAAACGAACTACAGAAGGATATTAACAATTTAAAAAGAGAATATGCCAAATTAATTCAATTTGCATGGAGGAATAGAACCGATATGCAAATTCTTGTTTTCATTTTTGCTTCAGAAGATTTTAATCAAGCATACCGAAGAATAAGATTTTACCAGCAGATATTAAAATTTCGTGAAGCTCAGGCAAAAGAAATATTGAATACACAAAAAATGATTGAAACAGAAATAGAATTACTTTCAAAGAACAGAGATAAGTTATCATTATTGAAAATTGAAAAAAACATCGAGGTTTCAAATTTAAGCAGAGATGAATCAAAATATTCCCAAAATGTAAAGCAACTTCAAACAAAAGAAAGGCAACTTAGAAGAGAGATTGACGAGAGAAGGAGATCCATGGAAGCGATTGAAAAAGTAATCGCAGAATTAATAGCCGAAGAAGCAAAAAGAAAAGCAGATAAGGATAGAGTAAGGGATGCAAGATACATAAGACTATCAGATGGATTCATTGGACACAAAGGGAAATTACCCTGGCCAACAGCCCCTGGCATTATAATTGGAGATTACGGCGAACATTTTCATCCTGTTTTAAAAGAAGTAAAAATAAGAAATAGTGGAATTGATATTGGAACAGAACCAAACTCACCAGTAAAAGCAATTTTTGAAGGCGAAGTCTCAAAAATTGTTAATATTCCCGGATCGAATGTTACAGTTATTATAAGACATGGTGATTTCCTTTCGGTGTATTCAAATTTAATAAGAATAAAAGTGAAAGTAGGTGAAAGTGTGAAAACCTCACAAATTATAGGTGAAGCATATACCGAACCCGGAAGCAAACAAGGAATGGTGAATTTGCAAATTTGGCAAGAAAATAAAATTCAAAATCCTCGACATTGGATTTTACCATAAATTTTTATTTACTTTGAAAAAATAATTGATTTCCAATTTGAAACATTATTAAGTATATAAAAGTATAAGGAACGTATATTTTATAGTATAATATTTAAATGGAAAAGGCAATTAGCATAGAATCTAAGCTTGACAATATATGTCATGTCGAAAAATTAGTTGATGAGATTTCTGAACAATGTAATCTATCGTCAGATATATATGGTAAAATATTGATTGCTACGATAGAAGCAGTGAATAATTCAATTGTGCACGGAAATAAATTCGACTCTAGTAAGAATGTTCAGATTTCAGTTCAAATATCAAAATCTTCAATCCATATTTATGTTAAAGACGAGGGTCCCGGTTTTAACTATCACAACGTACCCGATCCAACAAAACCTGAAAATTTAGAAAATGTATCCGGCAGAGGAGTATTTCTAATGCGAAATTTGGCTGATGATATTGTTTTTGATAATAACGGATCTCTTGTTGAGTTAATTTTTAAAATTGCTGAATAAATAGTGCCAATAAAATTTTATAACAGCAATATTCTTTTCCGATTAAGAAATAAAAAAAAGATTAAAAGTTGGATTAATGGAGTTGTTTCAAATCATGGATACATGGTTGAAAATATTTCCATAATATTTTGCTCCGAAGAAGAGATACACAGAATAAACAATCATTTCCTTAATCATAATTACTTCACTGATATTATTACTTTTCCCTATTCCAATGGAAAGAGTATTTCAGCAGATTTATATATATCAGTACCAACAGTAAAGGAAAATGCAAAACTTTATAAACAATTATTTTCAATAGAATTAAATAGAGTTATTATTCATGGTGTTTTACATTTGTTGGGTTACGATGATAAAACAGAAGAAATGAAAAAAAGAATAAGAGTGGCAGAAGAAAACAGCCTAAAATTACTGTAATTAATGTTACCAAAATTTGATATAATAGTTGTTGGAGGAGGTCATGCAGGATGCGAAGCGGCTGCTGCATCTGCAACTATGGGATCAAAAGTATTGCTCATCTCTATGGATATCACCAAGTTAGCACAGATGAGTTGCAACCCTGCAATGGGAGGTATTGCTAAGGGACAAATAGTAAGGGAAATAGATGCTATTGGTGGATTATCTGGAATAATCACCGACTATTCATCCATACAGTTTAGGATGTTAAATAAATCAAAAGGACCTGCCATGTGGAGCCCTAGATCACAATGCGACAGGATGATCTTTTCTCAAAAATGGCGAAATGAAATTGAAAAAATTCAAAATTTAAGTTTATGGCAAGACTCTGTCATAAAGTTGCTGATAAAAAGAAATAGAGTAATTGGAGTAAAAACACAATTGGGTATTGAAATAATTTCAAAGGCAGTAATACTAACAAATGGTACTTTTTTGTCAGGATTGATTCATGTGGGTGAAGAAAATTTCGAGGGTGGAAGAATGGGCGAAAAAAGTTCAGTTGGAATTACAAGACAATTAATAGATTTAGGTTTTGAGGCAGGAAGAATGAAAACAGGAACACCTGTGCGAATAGATGAGAGAACAGTTGATTTATCAAAATTAATCGAGCAGAAAGGAGATATTGAGGAGAGATATTTTTCATTTTTAACAATTAACACAAATAAGTTAAAAAAAAGAAGTTGTTACATAGCACACACGGATAAGGATGTGCACGAAATACTAAAAACAGGATTCGATAAAAGCCCCCTTCTAAGAGGAAAAATAAAAGGAATAGGTCCTAGATATTGTCCAAGCATCGAGGATAAATTAAGAACATTTGCCGAAAAGGAAGCACATCAGTTATTTCTGGAACCTGAAGGAGAAAATACTTACGAAATGTATTTAAACGGTTTTAGTTCATCACTTCCAGCAGATGTACAGTACAGAGCCTTAAAAAAAATAGATGGATTTAATAATGTTCACATATTACGTCCTGGATATGCAATTGAATATGATTTTTTCCCTCCAACGCAGCTCAAGCATACATTGGAAACCAAAAAAATTGAGAACCTTTATTTAGCAGGGCAAATAAATGGTACAACTGGCTATGAAGAAGCAGCAGCACAGGGCGTAATTGCAGGAATAAATGCTTCGCAGAGATGTAATAAAAAAGAAGATATTATATTACAAAGAAATCAATCATATATAGGTGTTTTAATAGACGACCTTGTTACAAAGGGAGTTGATGAGCCATATAGAATGTTCACTAGCAGAGCAGAGCATAGAATATTATTAAGACAAGACAATGCAGACGAAAGGCTAACACCTTTGGGATATAAAATTGGGCTTGCCACGCAGGAGCGTTATCAGAAATTTGAAGGGAAAAATTCAATAGTTAAAAACATTTACAAATTCATAAAAAAACAAAGTGTAAAACCAAATGAAATAAATAATTACCTCGAAAAAATCAATTCAAAACCAATATCTCAATCCAAAAAATTATTGGATATTGTTTTGCGACCAGAAGTGTTATTGATTGAACTAAAAAGTAATTTAGATCAACTTAACAATTATATAAAAGATAATAATGGTGACGCGATTGAAATATTGGAATCAATAGACATTCAAATTAAGTATGGTGGATATATAGAAAGAGAAATTTTAATAGCAGAAAAAATCAATAGACTTGATCACATAAGGATAAAAGAGGATTTCCAATACGAAGAATTGAATTCAATCAGCACAGAGGCTAGACAGAAGTTAATAAAAATAAAACCACGAACAATAGGTCAAGCCAGAAGAATACCTGGAGTTTCGCCAAGTGACATCAATGTGCTTTTAGTATATTTGGGTAGATAATGTTCCACGTGGAACAATTTGTTTAAGTAAACTATTTTTTGTTCCACGTGGAACAATTTGTTTTATAAGCAAACCACAAAGTATTTATAATTAAAAAATCAACAAATCCTTAAAACGAAAGTAACATAATATTTAAAAGAATATTATATATATTGCTATTAATCCTTTTCGCCTTTTATTATTAACTTGCCGGAAAAACAAAGCGAACAAAGAATTTACAAATTCAACACCAAAATAATTGAATCCTATGAAAACAAAAGATACATTTTCAGTAAAAGGAGTTATTGTAAATCCAACATCAAGAACAAAAGAAGGGGGCGAAATATTAATATCAAATGGCGAAATAAAATCGATAATAAAAAACCCCAAAATAAAAAATCCATTTATACTACCAGGATTTATTGATTCACACGTTCATATTGAAAGTTCTATGTTAATACCAAGCCAATTTGCACGAATGGCAGTTAAGCATGGAACAATTGCTGTTGTAACAGATCCGCACGAAGTAGCAAATGTAGCGGGTATAGAGGGAATATGGTTTATGCTTTCCGATGCAAGGAAAACACCCATGCACTTCTTTTTTGGAGTACCATCTTGCGTACCCGCATCACCATTGGAGAAAAGTGGTGCTACTTTAAATTCAACAGATGTAAAAAGTTTGCTTTCTGAAGATGATTTTCTTTACCTGGCCGAGATGATGAATTTTCCTGGTGTTATTAATGATGATGAAGAGGTTGTAAGAAAAATTTCAGCAGCTAAAGAGTTAGGAAAGCCAATCGATGGGCATGCACCTGGTCTTTCTGGGGAGGATTTAATTAAATATGTAGCATCAGGAATTGAAACTGATCATGAGTGTAGCACAACAGAAGAAGCGATCCAAAAAATCAAACTCGGCATGAAAGTACTGATTCGCGAGGGAAGTGCAGCCAAAAACTTTGACACATTAATTTCACTTGTAAAAGAATTTCCAAAATCTGTAATGTTTTGCACAGACGATTGTCACCCAGATTATCTAGAAAAAGGACATATAAACAAATTAGTAGCAAAAGCAATAAAGCAAGGATATGACTTTTTCGATGTAATATATGCAGCAACAATAAATCCAATTAACCACTATAAACTTCCTTTGGGAAGATTGAAGGAAAATGATCCAGCAGATTTTATTCTAGTTAAAGATTTAGATAATTTTGAAGTATTAGCAACTTATATCAAAGGCAAGCCCGTTTATAGCAACAATAAAATTAATTTTTCAGTTAAAAATGTAGTTAGACCTAAATTCTCGTTTAGATCTTCTTTTCGGGCAGAAGATTTAAATGTTTTTTGCTCTGGCCAAAAGCTTAACGTTATTGGTGCCATTGAAGGAGAATTATTAACCAAATGGACAAAGGAGGATTCACCTGTTCCCATTGGAGAAAATGTATATGCAAATCCCAAAGATGACTTTTTGAAGATTGTTTTACTCGATAGATATTCTGAAGATCCCCCTGTAGTTTGTTATATAAGAGGATTCGGTTTGAAAACGGGTGCAATTGCTGCTAGCATTGCTCACGATAGCCATCACATTATTTGTATTGGATGCGAAGATGAAAGCATAGAACAAGCATTTGAATGGATTATATCCCAAAAAGGAGGAATATGTTTTGCCAAAAAACAAAAGGTTAAAGGAATCCCTTTGCCATTCTTTGGCCTCATGACAAATTTGGAGGGAACTTCTATAAGCAAAAAATACCATAATTTAAACAAGTTGGTCAGGGATGCAGGATCTAATTTGAATTCTCCCTTTATGACCCTTTCGTTCATGGCACTGACGGTAATACCAGAACTTAAAGTGTTTCATAATGGACTTTTTGATGCTAATAATTTCAAAAAAGTACCACTTTTCTTTTGAAGAATAATTGTTTTATGCTATTCTCATTCCAATAGGAAAGAAGTATTTGAAGTGATCAAAATAATAATTATTTTTTAGTATTATTTAGGAAAAACTCTAAATATGTCAAAGGAAATTTCATACCTACTTGAGGTTCTTCCTAACAAACCAGGAGTTTACCAATTTCTAAATGCCCAATCTGAGATTATTTACATTGGGAAAGCCAAGGATTTAAAGAAAAGAATTTCATCGTACTTTACCCGAAACCAATATGAGAGCGCTAAGTTAAGAGTATTAGTTTCACGTGTTGTAGACATAAAACACATAATTGTTAACACCGAAAATGATGCTCTATTACTTGAGAACAATTTGATAAAAAAATTTAAACCTAAATACAACGTCCTCCTTAAGGACGATAAAACATTCCCCTGGATTTGCATTAAAAATGAACCCTTTCCAAGGGTCTTCTCAACACGAAGAATTGTCCATGATGGTAGCCAATACTTTGGGCCATATACATCAGGCGTTTTAATGAAAACGATTCTTGATCTTATTCGCAACATTTATCCCTTAAGAAATTGTAATCTCTTGTTAACGCAGAAATTCATTTTATTAGGTCGATATAAACCCTGCCTCGAGTTTCAAATTGGAAATTGTAATGCTCCTTGCATAAATAATCAAACAGAAGAGGATTATGATAAAAATATTGAATCTATAGTAGAAATACTCAAGGGTAATTTACATATGGTTAATAGAATATTATTAAATAAAATGAATGAAAATGCTAAAAATTATAAATTCGAACAAGCACAGAAATATAAAGAAAAAATTGCTGCATTAAAACGTTATCAGGCAAAATCAACCATAGTGAATCCTAAGTTAAATGATCTTGATGTTTTTTCATTGATTAGTGAAATCAATTTTGCATGTGTTAACTATTTAAAAATAATTAAGGGTGCGGTAGTCCAATCGCAGAACCTTGAGATAAAAAAGGTGTTGAACGAAATGGATGAGGAACTCTTAGGTTTTGCTATTTCAGAATTGCGGCAAAGAATTGGAAGTAAGGCAAAAGAAATAATTGTTCCTTTTCTCCCTGATTTCACAATCGAGGGTTGTAATTACACTGTTCCTTCAAGAGGAGATAAATTAAAACTTTTGGACCTTTCAAAAAGAAATGCTACCGGTTTTGTATTACAAAAATTACAAAGCATAAATAACACGAACCCAAAGAAAAGGATAAATAGAATTCTTTTACAAATGAAAAAAGATTTCAGGTTATCCAATTTACCAGAACACATAGAGTGTTTCGATAATTCCAATCTTCAGGGGACAAATCCAGTTGCAGCATGCGTGGTTTTTCGCAATGCAAAACCATCAAAAAAAGAGTATCGGCACTTTAACATTAAAACGGTCTCTGGTCCAGATGATTATGCATCAATTGAAGAAGTTGTATTTCGAAGATATAAAAGGATGGTTGAAGAGAATAAACCCTTACCACAGTTGGTTGTAATTGATGGAGGAAAGGGACAATTGGGATCAGCATACAAAAGTATAACAAAATTAAGCATCGATAAAGAAGTTAAGATTATTGGAATAGCTAAACGCCTTGAAGAAATTTTTTTCCCGGGAGAACCCTTACCTCTATTTTTAGATAAATCTTCAGAATCCCTAAAAGTAATACAAATGTCTAGAAATGAGGCCCATAGGTTTGGTTTGACATTTCATAGACAGAAGAGGGAAGGTGTTTTAAAATCTTCTTCATTAATAAAAATCGATGGAATAGGAGAGAAAACGGTAGAATTGTTATACAGGCATTTTAAAAGTTATAATAAGATTATCAAAGCAACAAAAGAAGAATTGGAATCAATCATTTCTCCAGAAAGAGCCAATAAAATTTATAGTTATTTCAATTCAAACAAAATTTAAAAGTAATCATAATAATTTGATGTTTAAATAGTAATGAGAAGGGCTTCAATTATTTTTTTATAAATAAGAGATAAGTTTGTCATTTTTTTCAATATTTTATCAAAAACAAAAAAAAACATTTTAATTTTATTGTTTGAACAAAACTCATTACTCACCAAAATATTTGCCTATGAAATATTAAAAAGAATAAGATCGAAATTTTAATTTTATCTTTAACAAAATCACCCTTATTTATTAACTAACAACAAATGCTTATGAAAAAATTCTCATTGATTTTTAGCTTAATACTGGCGGCATTCATGGTAATTGGACAGAATCCCATGGATCCACAGGATCTGCAAAAAATGCAGGCCGAAAGGGATGCGCAGCTCAGGGAACAAACCCTACAAATGTTTTCCCTGGACAAGGCACCCATGGGTCACGCCGACTTCAATCCCGAATACGTGCAAACAGGATTTAAGGATGGCGATATTCTTGCCTACGCATGGAACGCTTACGGAGGCTCCATAGCCGTTGGACCCTGTACGGTTCTTCTCCCATCAGGGGCGCTAACCTCTATCGCAGCCAGCGATATCGATTTTATAGCCGGAGCAGATTGGGCCAACGATACGTGGTACGGAGTTCAGTACGCTGCTGCGGGTAACGGACAGCTGGTTACCATTAATACTACGACCGGTGATGTAACCCATATTGGTGGTGGTGCGCCAAGCCTAACGGGGCTGGGCTACGATGTCAACACCGAGATCATGTACGCCATGGCCTTCGACGGTACCCTGTACACTATTAATTTAGAAACCGGTGCAACAGTTACCGTAGGCATGAGCGGGGTTCCCAACGTTATTGGCGTTGCATGCGGTACCGACGGGACCCTTTACGCCCTCAGCCTGGACGACAACCTCTACACCGTAAACACCAGCACCGCTGCTGGTACGGTGGTTGGACCCTTGGGAGTAACAATAAATTACGCTCAGGACATCGCCTACGACCGAGAGAATGAGATTCTCTACGGAGCACTCTACACAACATCTGGAGGGCTATACACAATCAACACCTCCACGGGATACGCCACGCTGGTGAACAATTTTGTATCGGAGGTTACAGGATTTGCCATCCCTTACACCCTGGCCGATCCAGCAGCCCCCGAGGCACCCACCAGCTTCTACGCTGTTCCAGCTGACTTGGGGGTTGTTTACGCCGATATTTTCTGGACAAACCCATCCAAAACGGTGGGAGGAGACGACCTAACGGAGCTTACCTCTATAGCCCTTTACCTCAGCGGCGAGGACGAACCCATCTACATGAACGACACCCCCGAAATAGGCGGTATCGAAACCTTTGAATTCACTGGTACCGACGAGGGCCTATACTCCTTCACCGTATTCGGGACCAACACTGCCGGTCAGGGGCTAAGCGCCAAGCTGAACGTATGGCTAGGACACGATGTACCCGCAGCCCCCACAAACGTTGTGCTAACCGCCGTGGGCAATGACGGACAGGTAACCTGGACCGCGCCAACCACCGGCCTGAATGGTGGCTACCTTGACCCCGCCAATACAACCTATACCGTTGTTCGTATGCCCGGAGCAGTTGTTGTGGCAGAGGATATTGTGGCTACTGAGTACTACGATGACGCCGTACCGGGAATAGGCAACTACTACTACGCCGTAACGGCCAGCAACGACATAGGCGTTGGCGGAACAGCCAACTCCAACGTTGCCCTTCTCGGGGCAGAGGGAGTGCTGCTGTACGAACCCTTCACGGGCATTGCCACTGGCCAACTACCCGCCGGCTGGTCTGTCATGGGCGCTGGCAGCGGAAACTGGGGCGTACAGAATACAACCCTAGCAGGAGGCACAGCACCCGAAATGAGACTATACTGGAGCCCATCATTCGTGGGTCTCAGCAGGCTAATCACCTACCCCTTTGGCACGGGAGGAAATACTGACCTGAGGCTAAAGCTGAAGAACTACCTGAGCAACTTCGCTGTGGTTGACAATACCATTGCCATTCAGGCGTCCTTCGATGATGGCGAGACCTGGGAAAACCTGTGGTTCTACGAAATTACCGAAAGTTTACCAGCACAGGATATGGAGTTATACTTCAGCGTTCCTGAGGGAGTAACCACCATGCATCTGGGCTGGGAGTTCAATGGCGATGCATATCAGATCAACAACTGGAATTTTGACAACATCATCATTGAGCCTGTTCTGGAGAACGACCTGGTAGCCGTATCCATTTCTGGTAATACCACTCCCTCTGTCGGTATGGAGACAACATACACCATAGCCGTTCAGAATGCTGGAACAGCAACGCAAACGGACTACACCGTGAAGCTGATGCGTGAGGGAGGAATCGAGTTGGCCTCAGTTGATGGGGAACCCATTGAATTTGCTGAAACCATTGAGTATGAGATGACCTGGACTCCCGAGGAGGGCGATGAGGGTCCTACCTACGTCTATGGCTACGTTGATTTTGCCGATGATGAGCTCATGGGCAACAACCAGACCGCCAACCTGAACCTCAATATTCAGGGTGGAGATATTATTGTTATTACCATCGGTACCGGGTCAAGCCTTCAGTACATACCCTATAACTTCTACTACGACTACAGCTTATCGCAAACCCTATACCTGGCCGATGAAATCGGCATGGGCGGTGGAGTGATCACTGGAATCCAGTACACCAACAGTTTCAACGCCGCGTTGGAGGATAAGAACATTCAGATTTGGATGGGAGAAACTGACGACACAGATCTGTCGGTAGGTTGGGTTGATCCTGCTTCACTGCAGCTTGTATTTGACGGAACCGTTGACTTCCCCGTTGGAGTAAATAGCATATTCATCCCTCTGGATGATATCTATATCTATGGAGGTGGGAACCTTGTTATCTACTCCTACAAACCTGATGATGAATGGTCTTCAGGTAAAAACTTCTTCAATTCTGAAGGCGCAGGCAGAACCCGTCGCGCATATCAGGATGGTAACCCTTATGATCCAACAGCACCTCCTGCAGGATCAGTTGCTAATTTCTTCCCTAACATCAGCATATACTTCTCCACGGCGGGTTTGGGTTCATTGGAAGGAACTGTTACCGATGGAACCGATCCCATTGAGGGCGCTATGGTCTGGGTAATGGGAACCAACATTAAGACCTATACCGACGAGGATGGTTTCTACAGCTTCCCATACCTGATCGCCGGAACAATTGATGTGGAGTTCAGCCTCTTCGGCTTTAGCACGCATGTGGAAGAAGACGTGGTTATTGAAGAGGACATGGTAACCGAGCTCGACGTAACGCTGATACCCATACCGCAATACACCGTAACGGGTACTGTTGTTGGTAATGATGGTTTGGACATAGCTGGAGCAGCCATCACCCTAGAAGGGTACGATGACTACGCCACAGTAACCAATGTTGATGGAGAGTTCACAATTATGGGTGTATACGAAGGCACATATCAGCTTTCAGTAACTGCAGTTGGTTATCAAGCCTATACTGATGAAATAGAAGTAGATTCAGATACGGATATTGATATCACCCTAACCGAGATCATTGTTGCTCCATTCGGATTACTAATCGAAACAGAGGGATTGGGAGCAGGAGAAGCTTTGTTCAGCTGGAACAACGTATTTGGGACCGAGCTGTTCGAAGATTTTGAGGGAGGAACCGTACCATCTGGATGGACAAGAATAATAAACAGTACCGACCAGAGTGGTCCATCACCAGGAACATGGACGGTTACCAGCTACTCATCAGAAACTTTTGGACCCATTGGCTCATACCATGTTGGTCTATGGTGGAGCTATAACCATCAGGATGAGTGGTTGATCACCCCCGAGGTCACTATTGGGCCAAACTATGAGCTGGAGTTCTGGTCTGCCGTATTCCTTGGCTCAACGAATGGAGATCACTACTACGTTAAGATTTCCACCGATGGAGGAAGCAGCTGGACAGTGCTTTGGGATGCATCAACATTATCGGGAGAGTGGAACTACTACTCCTCACCGTTTACTATCGATCTCTCGGCATACAATGGAGAGGATGTGCATTTTGCATTCCACGCAGAGGATCCTCCCAGCAATGACGGTTTATGGTACATCTGGTTTATTGATAATGTAGCCGTAGGCCCAGTTGGCGCAAGAAATACCTTGGCATTAGCCGATTTCTATCGCTTCAGCGCTAACGAGCAGGGCAATTACCCAGACAGGGCCGACGCCATTTCTAGAGATGGATCTACCTGGGTTATGCCGGGTATTCCGGCAAAAGCCAAATCATTCATTGGTTTCAACGTTTACCTGAATGATGAGTTGGTAACAGAAGATCCAATAGAGGAAACAGAATATCTATTTGAAGGTCTTCCTGCAGGCGAACATGTTGCAGGAGTTCAGTCGGTTTATTCAACGGGAGAATCTGCAATCATAACAATAGATTTCGAGATAGAATCTGTTGTAGAAAAGTTCTCTGTTACCTTTAATGTTGACATGACCGACGCTGACTTTGACCACGAAGAGGATGTGGTTTACATTACCGGTTCAATGCTTGAGTGGGCCGAGCCAGGAACACTTCCCGAGGATCAGACCATGACCCAGGTGGGCGAAACTATGATCTGGACCATCACCTTCGAGATGGAAGCTGGTGAATACCAGTACAAGTACTTCCTCAACGATGGTTGGGATGGCGGCGAGTGGACAGGTGATCCCAACCGTATAGTAGAGGTTACCGAGGATATGGTTATAAACGATATCTGGGCATATACCAACGTTCCAACCAGCTTACTCAGCAACCTGCATGTATACCCCAACCCATTCAGCAACTTCATTACTATTGCCAATGCCGAGATGGTAACCCGTGTGGTTATCACCAACCTTATTGGTCAGGTGGTAATGGATATGCCAATGAATGGATCACAGCAAACCATTGAAACAGGCAGCCTGAACAAAGGTGTTTACCTGATTACTTTCATGGCAAACAACGGCGAACGCGTTGTACGTAAGATGGTTAAGCAGTAAACTAATCAAAATTGCTCTAAACGAAAGCCCCGGGAAACCGGGGCTTTTTCTTTCTTGTTTTACAGAAGAAAAATTATTTTAAAAATCACATCGAGAATCATTCTTTATAATTATTTTGCACCATAATTTGAATTAGATTTTGGTAAAATGAAAAGGATAAGTATAATAATTGTTCATGTTTTCTTGCTGACATTTATTTTTATAAAACTACAAGCGCAAGAAAAAAAGGGAATTATGCCTCCAAGTATAAACAATTCATTTAAATATGAGCAACAAGAATCAATTTTTATTAAAGCCAGCGGAAAAGATTTACTTAAGGAAAAAAACGCCAAAAACGGAAGCCCGCTTTGGGCAGGTTATTCTGAAACTATCAACATTAATCCTAATGAATATGGAACAATTATTCGATGGGATAATCATGAAGTTTCATGGATAGTGAAGTTTTCATCTCCTGAAACACCTGCTCTCGGCGTTATATTCGAAAATGTAAAAATTCCTCAAGATGCCAGATTTTACATTTACTCAGATCAAAATCCAAATTATTATTACGTTATTTCAGAAAAGGACATTGTATCAGGCTATATTTCAACACCCCATATTCCTAATGAATCAATTATAATAGAATATGTTGAGAAATCAAAAGAAGAAACAATTGGAATTGAAGGCTCATTTTTAATATCAGAATTAGTTCACATTTATAATTTAGTTGACTTTTCTATTGAAGCAAAGGATTTAGGTGATTCTGAAGCGTGTCAGGTAAATGTAAGATGTTCTCCTGAAGGCGACAATTGGCAGCTTCAAAAACAGGGAATTGCCCGAATGATTTTTAGATCGGGGAGTAGTTGGTATTACTGTACCGGTACTTTAATCAATAACACCAATCAGGATGGTACTCCATATTTCTTAACAGCAGAACACTGTGGTGGCGATGCATCTGAGAGCGACAGAAACGTTTGGCAGTTTTACTTTAACTACGAAAGACCAGGTTGCAGTAATACAGGAACTCCGCAAACAAACCTGGTTACAGGTTGTGTTCTCAAAGCAAAAGGACCCATTGATGGCGGATCAGATTTTCAGCTGTTATTATTAAGTTCAACGCCACCCCTAGAATGGAACCCTTACTATAATGGTTGGAGCAGAAGTACCAGCGCACCCACTGGTGGCGTGAGCATTCATCACCCTAGTGGCGATGCAAAGAAAATTTCTACTTATACGGTAACATTAACTTCCTCCACTCCAAATATTGGAGGAAGTGTTATGGCAACTAATTCTGCCTGGAGGGTAATCTGGTCGCAAACCCTTAACGGTCATGGTGTTACCGAAGGAGGATCGTCTGGCTCTCCCATTTTTAGCTCACAAGGGTTGGTCGTTGGCACTCTTTCTGGAGGCTCTTCATCCTGTAGTAATACAAGTTTACCGGATTTCTATGGGAAATTTGATTACCATTGGACATCCAATGGTGCAACAAACCAGACAAGACTTCAACCCTGGCTGGATCCTTCAAATACAGGCATAACTTCACTTCAGGGTTATTCTCCTGGAGATAATTTTATAGGATTGTTGTCCGAAAGTTTTGAGGGTGCTTCTTTCCCTCCATCAAACTGGGAATTACAATCAAATTCTTCCAATACATGGATAACATCAACGGGATATACCATCTCTGGAGATACCCCCATTCAAATAAATCCCTACGATGGACAAAAATTTGCCTATGTCAAATGGCATGGAACACAAGTACAGAATGAATGGCTAATAACACCACCTTTGGATTTAACAGACATTTCAGGTTTAGTTTTAAGTTTTTATTTCAATGGTAGTTATTACTGGTCTGTAAATCCGAATGATAATTGCGATCTAAAGGTCAAGGCAAAAATAGGTGACGGTTCCTGGACTGATATTTGGAATGAGGAAAATCACGGGCAATGGAGCACTTATGAATGGCACAACGTATTTTTAACAAATCTTTCGGAGTACGAGGGGAAAAGTGCGGTTAAATTTGCTTTTGTTTATACTGGAACAGACGGAGCAAATTTCAATATCGATAAAATTTTCATTGGTTACGAAGCCTTAAAAGTAACACCATCCTACCTGGATATAATAAGTGTTTATCCAAACCCCTTTGATAATACATTGATAATTAAAAACATCCATGAATTTCAACGAGTAACAATTTCAAATGCTTTTGGGCAAATAATTTACAGTACATCATTATCTGGAAAGGAAGAAGATATTCTCAACCTGTTTTTTTTAAAAAGTGGATTATACATTTTAACTTTTTATACTGAAAATGGAATTAACATATCAAAGAAAATTATAAAAAGATAATTTGAAATTTTTCTAAATCCCCTTATTTCATACTTATACCATTGAAGTGTAAGGTAATTGGTTTAGATTAATTTGAAAAAATACTTCCCTTTTATCGTTTTTACATACCTTTACATCAAATTCAATAAAGTTTTAACCAAACAAAAAATTATGAAACTATTTTTTAAAAGATTTTTATTCATTCCTTTAGCATTAGTTTGCATCAACATTTTTGTTGCTAATGGACAAGGAATCGAAAGGATTGTTCCCCCTAGTTTGAAATATGGGTTTAGTTTTGATCAACTCGAAACACTTTACCTACCTCATTCCAGCAAGGATATTGAGGATGCACAAGCTACAAAAGAGGGAACTCCTTTATGGGCAGGTTTTTCGTTAAAGACAGAAATTTCACTTGGATCAGAAGGAACAATTGTTAAATGGCCAAACGGTGAAGTTTCATGGATACTTCGATTGACCTCTCCTGGTGCTCCTGCTCTTGGTGTAGTAATCGAAGAGGCAAAGTTCCCTTCAAGTGCTGTCTTGTACTTATACTCCGAGTACGATCCTAGTTACATATATGCCTTATCAGCAGATGATATCGTTTCGGGATACATCTCAACCCCTCATATACCCACAGAGTCGCTAATCGTAGAGTATACAGAAAAGACGGGTAATATTAACCAGAATTTAAGGGGATCTTTTGTTATCACAGACCTGGTAGTGATCTATAACGGCTTAGAAACAGCTTTTGGTTCAAAGGATTTGGGGGATTCAGACTGGTGTCAGATAAACATCAATTGCTCGCCCGAAGGCGATAATTGGCAATTTCATAAGCGTGGTGTTGCCAGAATGATATTTAGGGTAGGATCTTCATGGTATTATTGTACAGGTTCTTTAATTAACAACACAAATCAGGATGGTACACCTTACTTCTTGACAGCAGATCATTGTGGAGGAAATGCATCAGCCGCCGATAGAAATGTGTGGCAATTTTATTTCAATTACGAACGTCCCGGATGTGCAAATACAGGCACACCCCCAATGAATGTGCAAACTGGATGTTTTTTAAGATCAAGAGGATTGCTTGCCGGGGGATCTGATTTTCAGTTAGTACAACTTAATTCTACACCGCCTCAAGCATGGAACCCATACTACAATGGATGGGACAGAAATACTGCTGCTGCTACAGGGGGTGTTGGCATTCATCACCCTTCAGGTGATGCAAAAAAGATTTCAACATTCAACGGAACGCTCGTTTCTGCCACACCAAATATCAGCGGAAGTGTAATGGCAACCAATGCTGCCTGGAGAGTTATTTGGTCAGCCACAACCAACGGACACGCCTGTACTGAAGGAGGATCATCGGGTTCACCATTATTTAACAATGCAGGTTTGATTGTCGGTACTTTAACAGGTGGAAGTTCTATGTGTAATAGTCCAACAAGTCCTGATTTTTATGGAAAGTTCAGTTACCATTGGCTTTCCAATGGTACGACCGATGCTCAGAGATTAGAACCATGGTTGGACCCAGCGAATACAGGAGTAACAACTTTACCTGGTTATGACCCTTATGGTGGCATAAACCCAAACTTTATTGCTGATAAAACTATTGCTTTTATCGGAGAGGAAATCCTGTTTACAGATCTTTCAAGTGGAGATGGAATAACTTCTTGGAGTTGGAATTTTGGCGAGGGCGCCAGTCCTGCTACTGCTACAGGACAAGGACCACATACTGTTATTTACACAACCATTGGCTATAAAACCGTGAGTCTTACCATTAATAGCGAAGAAACAGAAACAAAGGAAGATTATATTTTTATTAAAGAACCCAGCAACACTTACCTTTTATATGAGCACTCGCCCAATCTAACGACAGGAGGAGCAGCAACCAGCACACACACAGGAACAATTAATTACGAAGTGGCAGATAACTATCCTAGTTTAAGCGGAGTCGTTGAACGAATTGTGGTTCAAGGAATTTATGCTTACCACGATGGTTCGGCTTGGAATGTTTGTGAACCCGAAGCAAACATAAACTTTAATGTTAACTTCTATGAACCCAGTTCAGTTCAGCCCGACTGGAATAACCCTGTTTATGAGTTCACCGCAGGTTCTGAAGTTTCTTCCTATGGAACTTGGGGAAGTTGGACGGTTTATGAATGGGACATTGAATTACCTGGCCAAGCAATAATTGATGACGAAGGTTGGGTTTCTGTTCAGGCATATAATTCAACTTGTTGGTTTCTCTGGTTTAGATCGAACGATGGCGATAATTATGCCTATCAAGTTTCTCACACCAAGAATACACCTGAGTTTGCAAGTTTAAGCGGAGATACAAAAGATGCCATTGCCTATGATCTTTCATTTCAATTATGGGCAAAAATTGATCTTGCAACAATCAATGCTTTTGATTTTGAAGAAGATGTGCTTGTTGAGGTTGAAATTTCTTCATTAGTGAATAATGAAGGAACCATATTGGCAGTCGTAGAACTTGGAACGGATTTAACCGCACTTACACCTCTTATCTCAATTTCCGAGGGAGCTACAATCGACCCACCATCTGGAGTTTTAACAGACTTTTCCGAGCCAGTTGTGTATACTGTTACATCAGAGGATGGAGAAACGGTGAATACCTATACTGTAACCGTAATAGAGCGCGATCCATATACCGACGCTTTTATTTTAAGTTTCGACTTTGAGGAGGATGTTATTGTGGATATAGAATTTTCCGATATTGTTGCCGGAGAAGCAAACATCAATATAGTTGTTTCCTATGGAACTGATATAACAACTCTTACCCCCACAATTACAATTTCCCAAGGAGCAACAATCTATCCAGAACCAACCAATGGTGTTTATCAGGCAATGAATTTCACAGACCCACAGGAGTTTGTTATTACTGCAGAAGACGGATTAACACAAACGATTTATAACGTTATTATTGTTGAGGAACCTCCTGTGTATTCAGTATCTTTCGTAGTGATCAACGAAAATGAAGATCCATTATCTGGAGCTATCATTACTTTGAATGATGTTACTAACGAAGCAAACGATTATCTTTTTGAAGGCCTATTGGCTGGTACTTATGAATATTCAGTCGCATTATCAGGATATTTTACTGCTTATGGTTCTTTAACCATTACAGATGAGGATGTAACAGAAATAGTGGTTTTAGAAGAAATTCCTACATATACAGTAACCTTCGTTGTTGTTGATGAGAATGACGATGAATTAACCGGAGCAGTTATAACTCTTGGAACAATCACCAACGTGGCTAATGATTATGTTTTTGAGGGGATAGTTTCAGGTAACTACAACTATTCTGCAACCTTGGCAGGCTATGTAACAACGAATGGAACCATAACTGTAGTTGATGAGGATATTACAGAAACGGTAATCCTTGTTGAAGATATAATTACATATACAGTAACATTTAATGTTTTGGATAAAAGTGGTTCTCCGTTGTCAGGTGCTACAATTACTTTAGGAGAAACAACCAATGATCCTGATGACTATGTGTTTACGGTTGAAGATGGAACATATGATTATACCGTTGAACTTAGCGGTTACCACTCATTTAGTGGCGAAATCACAGTTGTTGATCAAAACATAACAGAAACCGTTACATTAATACTTCTTGGTGCCGAAATCAACAATCTATCAAGTGTTAAGGTATTTCCCAATCCATTTGGCGAGTATTTAATCATTTCGAATGCACAGAAAATAGAAAAAATTATTATTACAAACTTAATCGGGATACAGGTTTTAGCGTTTGAAGTGATTCAGAATGAATCAATAACAATTCCTACAAACGATCTTTCATCTGGAGTTTTTCTTATAACAATGGTTTCAAGCAATGGAGAAAAGATTGTAAGAAAAATAGTTAAGAGATGATATTTAAATAAAAAGTTTTAAAAGCCCTAGTTTTCTAGGGCTTTTTTTATTGCTTGATTTTTTGGTTTTGTGAATGTTAAAAATATGGATGAAATTGAAAAAAAACAGTTGTTGTATTTTTTACTTTATCTTTTTTCATATCTTTCGAAGTTAATTACTAATCATTTTCCCTTTTTTATAATCTAAAAAAAATTAATAATGAAGAATTTTTTTACTATGCTGGGATTGCTGATATGTATTGTTCATTTCGGCTTTACCCAGGATTACTATTTACCACTGGGAGGTAGTAAGTCAGAAGCGGTTGTGCTCGATAATTCATACAACAGCTTGAAAATGTACTTTACTTTACAAGGCTTGTCAGGAAAGCAAATAGCAACTAAAACAGGACAAGATTTTACAGAGCTTTATTTTGGGAATGGCTATTTTACAGGAGATCTTGGTACTCCAAAATTGCCTGCATTTAAAAGATTAATTCAAATACCTTTTGGTGCAGAAATAAGCCTGACAGTAACTGGGTATTCAGAAGAGATTTATTCACTTCAAGAAATGGGCATTAACAATAGGCTATATCCTGTTCAGCCCTCATTGAGAAAGGACATGGATATCGAAGAAGTACCCTTTGAGTTTAACGCAAAGGCATATCAATCTGCAGGTTTTCATAGTGAACCTATAGCCAAGATAGAAGTACTTGGAAACATGAGAGGAGTTCGCATTGCAAGGGTTGAGGTTATGCCTGTGGAGTATGACCCAATTAATGGGATGATTAAAGTTTACAACGATATTGAACTAGAAATTTCTTATAAAGGAGCAAACAGAATGCTTACTGAAAGTATTCATAGAAAGACCTATTCTCCATACTTTGAATCAGTTTACAGCACGTTAGCTAACAATTATTCCAAAGATGTTTATGATGATCACCCGGATCTCACTAAAAATCCGGTTAAGATGCTAATTATTAGCAACAGAATGTTTGAAGAAACCCTACAACCTTACATTGCATGGAAAACAAAAAAAGGTTTCTTTGTTGAAGTAGCATATACTGATATAATTGGGACAACTGCAGCAGCTATTCAAACTTATGTACATGGAATATACAATTCTGCCACAGAAACGGATCCGGCACCTACATTTCTTGTGTTCGTGGGAGATGTTCAACAAGTCCCCGCTTCAGCAACAGGATCTTCCTCAGGAAAAATGACCGATCTATACTATGCAAGTGTTGATGGGGACTATTTTCCAGAGATGTATTATGGAAGATTATCAGCGCAGAATACTACACAACTTCAAAACATTATTAATAAGATACTTTACTACGAGCAGTATCAGTTTGAGGATCCAACGTATTTGAATAACGCAACTTTAATTGCGGGATCAGATGGAACATGGAATCCTGCTGTAGGGCAGCCAACCATTAAGTATGCAACAGCGAACTATTTCAATGCAGCACATGGTTTCAATACTGTTTGGGGATATGGAGTGGCTAACGATCCCAATAACCCAAACAACAGCCCTGGCTACACAGGATGTTACGATAACGAAAGAATTTCAGTTAGTTTCATTAACTACACTGCACATTGTAGCGAAACATCATGGGGATCTCCAGCCCTGTCAATAAGTAACGTTAACGCAATGACCAACAGTAATAAATATCCACTTGCAATAGGTAACTGCTGTTTAGCCGCAGATTTTGGTTATAATGAGTGTATAGGAGAAGCCTGGATAAGAGCATCTAATAAGGGCGCAGTTACTTATATTGGATCATCTCCATCTTCATATTGGTTCGAAGATTTCTATTGGGCGGTTGGTGCATTTCCCATTGTAGGAAATAACAATGGATATGTTCCAACCTTCGAAGAAACTACCTTTGGCGCTTATGACGGTCCTTTTGTAACCAACTATGTTACTGCAGGAGCATTGATATTCATAGGGAACTTAGCTGTAACCGAGGTGGATATTCAAAACTATCCCAGCCATTCAAGTCCACTATATTACTGGCAAGCTTATAATGTTTTGGGAGATCCCTCATTGGTTACTTACTTTACCGAAGGAGAAGAAAATACAGTTAGTCATATGGCCATTGTGCCAATTGGCTTGGAAAATTATTTGGTTAACGCACTACCTGGTTCTTATGTAGCCATAAGTAAGAGTGGAGTACTTCACGGTGCAGCCTTTGTTGACGAGAGTGGAGAGGTAGAGGTTTCAATTGAACCTATTCTTGACGGTGGCGATGTGGACATTGTGATTACTCGTCCACAAACCATTCCTTACATGGTTCAGATACCTGCTGCGGCACTTGAGGGTCCATATATTGTTTTAGATAATTACGTGATTAATGATGCAGCTGGAAATAATAACGGTTTAGCTGATTTTGGCGAATCCTTCACAATTCATGTTACACTTAAAAACGTTGGGGCAGATGATGGAGAAGGTATTTCTGCCATTCTTACAGGAGAAGACGAGTACTTTTCTTTTGTTAATATAGATCCTATTGAATTTGGAGACATTACTGCTGGCGAAACAGGAAACACTTCCACTGTAAGTAATGCATTTACTTTTACTCTCACAAATAATGTACCTGATCAATATAAGGCAACATTTGTGTTACAGATAACAGATGGAGAAGAGGTTTGGAATTCAAACCTTAAAATTACGGCCAACGCACCTGTTCTGGGCATCGGTAACCTAACGATCGACGACGGGGGCGAGGGCGTCCCCAACTATTTGGAGCCCGGGGAGAGCGCACAGGTGGTGCTGACGTT
>Ga0334882_1000751_pt1 | contig 45862 bp, 45 predicted proteins | sample GraSluR1_MG_5_FD_207226 | JGI IMG/M metagenome (GOLD analysis project Ga0334882, IMG submission 207226) | Sludge microbial communities from methane-producing bioreactor in Wageningen University, Netherlands - Granular Sludge_15_04-R1 | ecosystem: Engineered > Bioreactor > Anaerobic >... | reverse complement strand
GAGATTAGTACACCCTATCGGGTAGAAAATCTTCGAATAAATTAAAAGAAATGAGTTTTAATGTTCGTTAGAATTCAAGATAGTTTTCTATTGAATGTTATGACTACATTATACAAGGAGGATATAATGAGTAAGTTACAGGAAATACTAGATTATAATAAACTTTTCGTAGAAAATAAAGAGTATGTTAAGTACATAACATCTAAAAATCCAAATAAGAAGTTAGTAATTTTATCATGTATGGATACTAGATTAACAGAACTTCTTCCAAAGGCATTAAATCTTAAAAATGGTGATGCTAAGTTCATTAAGAATGCTGGTGCTTCTATAATGCATCCCTTTGGAAGTATAATAAGAAGTATTATAGTAGCTGTTTATGAATTTAAAGCGGATGAAGTGTTAGTAATTGGACATCATGGTTGTGGTATGAGTAACTTAAATGGAGACGAAGTTTTAGAAAAAATAGTGCAAAGAGGTATCTCTAAAGAGGTTATAGAAACTCTATGTAATGCAGGAATTGATATAAAAAAATGGCTACATGGTTTTGATTCAGTAGAAGAATCTATTAAAGAGAGTGTGGAATTAATAAAAAGTCATCCACTAATACCTAAAGACATAGTGGTACATGGTTTAGTGATAGATCCAGAAACAGGGAAATTAGAAGTTGTTGTTAATGGATATGAATAGCTCTATATAGAGTATTTTTTATACACAAATATAAAAGTGGTATTTATATTAAAAAATATTATTTATCCTAAAAAAGTATACAAAGAATTATTTCAAAAATAAAAAAGTATTAGTAGTGATTAAATGTATCATAACGCAATCTGAGTTATGATGCATTTTTATTTAAAATTATTTTTCTATATATTATTAATCATAATGAAGGCTCCTTCAAACTATAATATATTATTCAGCAGTTAATGAATATTAAAATATATAATTATACAAGGAGGTCATTATTATGGTTAATATATTGAAGGTTAATGATAAAATTGAAATTTTGAAGGCATTTCTCAGTATTATTATTGCAGAGGGAATAGGAATATTAAGTGTATATGTAGGAAATGCAGATTCTAAAATATATGAAGCTTTAGAAAAGCCTGTAATAGCGCCTACAAGCTATATTTTTATAATAGTGTGGCCTATTTTATATTTACTAATTGGATTAGCGGCTTATAGAATATGGGAATGGAAGAAACAAGATAGATATGAAAATGGAACTTTAAAGCTGTATAGTTTTCAACTTTTTCTAAATTTTTTATGGCCTATACTATTCTTCAGATTTAGATTATATGGACTTGCATTCGTTGAATTATTAGTACTCATCATATTTATATTATTAACTACTTTTCATTTTTTTAGACAGGATAGATTGTCAGGATTTCTTATGATACCCTATATAATATGTAATTCTTTTGCAGCAGTTTTAAATTTTGCACTATGGTTTTTAAACTGTTAAATTAAAAGTAATGAATTTTAAACATATTATTTTTATATTTATTTTATATGGAAATATTAAATGATAAAATTTATAATAAATATATAATTGATAAAGTTATTCTGTCATATAATTAAAATAAAAAGATATTTTGATTAAAAATTAGCAAATAGGGTAATGAATTTTATTAGTAGGAATTATTATATTTACATGTAAAATATATAAGATACTTAAGAAAAATGGGGAGGATAAAATTTTGAAGGATGAAATATTAAGGCTTTTAAAAGAAAATACAGAGGGATTTATATCAGGGCAGGAAATTAGTGAAAGATTTGGGGTTAGTCGTACTTCTATATGGAAATACATAAATCAATTAAAATTAGAAGGATATGAAATTGAATCAGTATCAAAAAGAGGTTATAAATTAATAAAATGTCCAGATTTACTGACTTATGAAGAAATTCAAGAGGAGTTGCATACTGAATTTATAGGAAGAAAAATAATACATTTAAATAGTATCGATTCTACTAATTCCAAAGCTAAAGATATAGCGCTAGAATTAGAAGAAGATGGGGTTGTAATAATAGCAGAAGAACAGACCAGGGGAAAAGGAAGATTAGGAAGAAATTTTATATCTCCAAGGGAAAAAGGAATATGGATGTCAATAATTTTAAAGCCTGATATAAATCCACTTAAGGTATCTCTAGTAACACAAATAGCCGCAGCAGCTATAAATAAGGCATTTAGAGAAATGAAAATAGAAACTTTTATAAAATGGCCTAATGATATACTTTTAAATAGAAAGAAAATTTGTGGTATACTTACTGAAATGAATGCAGAATTGACAAAAGTGAATTTTATAGTTATAGGTATAGGTATCAATGCAAATCTTGATGAAGATGATTTTTCAGAAGAAATTAGAGAAACCGCTACTTCTATAAAAATAGAGATAGATAAAAAAATAAGCCGAAAAAAAGTAGTAGGAAAAATATTGAATAATTTTGAACCTTTATATAAGGATTTTATAGAAGAGGATAATATAGAAGAAGCTATGAAGATTTGTAGAGAAAATTCCATTTTAATAGGAAATGAAGTGAGAGTTATTAGAAAAGATGAATCCATAAAAGCTCATGTGATTGATATAAATAAAAATGGAGAATTAGTGGTAGAGTATGAAACTGGTCAGGTAGAAAATTTAATATCTGGAGAAATATCTATAAGGGGTTTAAAAAGTTATGTCTAAAAGCCAGTAATTACTGGCTTTTAAGTTTGTTTTCTATATATTCTGAAAGTCTATTTTCCCAGCTTGGAAGCTCTAGGTCAAAACAATTTTTAATGAGAGATATGTTTAAAGAAGAATTTTTAGGCCTAGTAGCAGTATTTCTTAAAAAGTTCTCAGGTATTTCTAGTATACTTCTTTCTATACCAGCATAGTTGAAAATTTTTTTTACCCAAGCTGATTTAGTTGTACTTAATGGATTGCCGCAGTTATATATTCCGTATAAATCGGAGTGAAGCATTTTTTCAATTACCCTGCATAAGTCCTCTACGTATGTGGGGTTTCCCATTTCTGTACTGCATACGAACATAGACACATTACTATTATTCAGTACCTTTTGTACAAAGCAATTTTCTTCTCCGAATATCCATCCGGTTCTTATAATGAAATATTTTTTGCAGAGAGTTCTAATAAGTTTTTCTCCAGCGAGTTTTGTTTTACCATATATATTTACCGGATGGCACTTATCTGTTTCAAAGTAAGGGGAATCTTTATCTCCATCATAAACGTAGGAAGTAGATAAATAAATTATAGGAATATTTAGTATGCTGCAAGGATAGGCAGCATTTAAGGTGCCTATGGTATTTATAGTGTAGGCTAGAGATTCATCGCCTTCACAAATATCAATATTGTTCATGGAATCAAGATGAATTAAGAGATCAGGATTGCTGTCAGTTATTTTTTTGTAAGTTGAATTTTTATCAGATATGTCTAATTCATCACGATTAAAGCTATCTATTTCTATATCTTTAGTATTTTTAAACCTATTTTTGATATATTTTGCTAAAGAATTTTCAGCTCCTGTAATCAGGATTTTCATAATAGAACTACCTCCTTGAATAATGCAGTCATAATAAATTTATATGCAGTAAAAAGTTAAAATAGTTCTATTGATTAAATTAAGTACTAGATATATAATTTTATCCAATGACTACAGAACTTCATATTTGTATGTTTTTATGTAAGTATAAATTATATTAAAGTATTGTTTCATAGATATATTATAGTGAGGTGATAGTATTGACTATAGATAAAAAGGAATTTGAATTTGAAAAAGATAGATTGAATTCTACAAAAAAATGGATAGACAATGAAATAAATATAATAAATAAAAATGACCTGGATCTTCAAAATAAAATAAGTGAACTTAGAAAACAAGCTAAAGGCAGATACAACGAAGAACTGGAAACAACTCAAAAGCTATATAATATAACTCATAAAAACTTAGAGAAATACACAGAGGCAAAAGATCAGCCCTATTTTGCACGAATAGATTTCAGAGAGAAATACAGAGATAATGAAAGCTATTATATAGGTAAATTTGGGCTTGGAGATAGTAAGACAGGTGATGAAATTGTAATTGACTGGAGGTCTCCCATAGCAGATTTGTATTATAGTGGAACTCAGGGGGAAACTTCTTATGAAATACCAGATGGTTTTGTAGATGGAACCTTAAATTTAAAGAGAAAATTTTTAATTAGAGATTCAAAACTTAAAGACGCATTTGATGAAGGTATAAATGAAATTATATTAAAATCAAAAGGTGAGGATAATGTTTTAGTAGACGAGTTCTTAAAGATAAATCTTGAAGAAAGTGTAAGCAGTAAACTTAAAGATGTAGTAGCTACTATACAAAAAGAGCAAAATGATATTATAAGAGCTAGTAAAAACTCTCCTCTTATAGTTCAAGGCTCAGCAGGTTCTGGAAAAACCACCATTGCACTACATAGGCTTGCATATCTTTTATATAAATATAGTAAAACTATATCAGGAAACAATATTTTAGTTATTGCACCTAATAAATTATTTTTAGATTATATATCAATGGTACTGCCAAGTCTTGGTATTGATAAAGTAAGACAAAAAACCTTTGAAGAACAGGCTGTAGAAATTCTTCAGTTAAAGGGCAAGATACTTACAAAAGATAAAAAGCTGACTGGCTTATTAGAGGAAGAAGATAAAAATAATAAGCTTATGCTGGAAAGCAGCAGCCTTAAAGGTTCAATTTTGTATAAATCTATTATGGATGATTATATATCCTATATAGAAACTAAGGACTCAGAAATTGAAGATATAAAAGTGGATAAATATGTTCTGTTTTACTCTGAAGATATAAAAAGACTTTTTATAAAAGATATGAAACATCTACCTATAGATAAGAGAAAAGATGAGATAAAAAGATATTTTATGATTAAATTTAATGATAGAATTTTAGAAATAATGGAAAAAGTGGTATTTAAATATGAATATAATATAGCTAGAATAAAAAAGCTTATGGAAGATGGTCCTGAAAGAAGAAAAAAAATAATAGAACTTTATGACGAAAGAGATACCAGTAAAAAATATATATTAAAATCAGCAAAACATAATATAGAAGAGTACTTTGAAAACTGGAAGCATAAAGATACAAAAGAACTTATTTATAAACTTTTTAATGATGAAAATATATTTGATAATGTGGTTAAAAACAATATATCAAAGGAATTGTCACAATATATAAAAGATGAATTAAATCATAGTCTAGAGAAGGGTATCGTGGATAGTGATGATTTATCCTCTATGATTTATTTGAAATTTAGAATTGAGGGTGTGGAAGAAAAATTTAGATTTAAACATATTGTTATAGATGAAGCACAGGATTATAGTCCTTTTCAATACTATATAATTAAAGATATGGCAAAAAATAATTCCTATACTATAGTAGGGGATATTGGTCAGGGAATTTATTATTACAAAGGTGTAAATGATTGGGAAAAGCTTATTAAAGAAGTATTTAACAATGAAGGGAACTATGTGCAGTTAACTCAAAGTTATCGTTCTACAGTAGAAATTATAGATTTTGCCAATAAAGTATTAATTAAGCAGAAAAATAGTCTTAAACCTGCAAAACCTGTGCTAAGACATGGAGCTAAACCTGAAATCAAAGAATTCCAAAATAACAAGGATTTTGCTTGTAATTTAGATGAAATAGTAAATCATTGTGAAAAAATTGGTAAAAGCAATGTGGCTGTAATAGGAAAAACCTATGAAGAATGCAAAAAGATAAAAGGATTTTTGAAAAAATACAGCAATTATAATTGGAATATAATAAAGGATACGGATAAGAATGTAAATTTAGAAAAGATAATTATTCCATCTTATATGACTAAGGGATTAGAATTTGATTGTAGTGTTATATATAATTGTGATGAAGGAAATTACAATGACAGTGAATTTGATAAAAAGATATTATATGTTGTACTTACAAGAGCTCTGCATCTAGAATATATTTTTTATAATAAAAAGTTATCATCTCTTTTATCTGATGTATAAAAAGTTATTGTTAATTGATAATATATATTTTGAAAATTGATTTTGAAGAGCATATAATATTTATATGAAGAGGCCGTCTCACAATGCATATATATACATTGTGAGACGGCTTTTTAATTTATATATTTGAAAGTCCAATCAACCAAATCAATAACTAATTTAGTCGTAGAATCATTTCTGTCTAATAAAGTGTTTAGTTCAACCATATCCATAGATTTTATAAGCTTCGTATTCATGAGGTATTTTAGTAAAAATTTTGCATCTTCTACAGACATACCATCTGTAACTGGAGTTCCAGTGCCAGGAACTATAGATGGATCAAGACAATCTATGTCAAAACTTAAATGTACTGCCTCTATTCCATTTTCCATAAGTTTGTGATGAATTTCTTTCAGAATAGATTCTATACCCATATTTTTTATATTTTCCATAGAATATACATTTAAGCCCTTTTCTTGAACTAGGCTAAATTCTCCTGAATCCAGTGATCGTGCTCCAACTATAAATACATTTTTATATTTTACCTTTATACCTTTAAAGTATAAATCTGTTAGAGATTGTGGACCTATTCCCATGGCAGCGGCTAAAGGCATTCCATGTACATTACCAGAAATGGAAGTCTCATCAGTGTTTATATCTCCATGAGCATCCACCCATATTACTGCAAGATTTTTGTAGTATTTACTAGCACCAGAAATGCTTCCAAGTCCTAAAGAATGATCTCCTCCAATTATAAAAGGAAAGCTTCCAGAAGTAAAAGAGCTGTATACTTCATGAGCAAGATTTGTATTTACATCTATAATAGGTTTTAAATATTTCATTCTGCTATTATAAGAGAATTTAGTGTTTTCATCTACTTTAGGAACAAAAATATTTCCACAATCATATATTTCATGATTATCATTATGAATTACATCTATTATATTATTTTCTCTTAATTTGTTTGGAGCACAATCTACACCTTTTTTATCAGAACCATAAAATAATGGTACACCTATCATATTTACAATCATACGTAACACCTCCTGTAAGTATATTTTTAAAAAATTTTAAGCAGTGATAATAATTTAGATATTTATGTGATATTATATTACAAGATAAACTTTTAATATTAGATTTAACCAAAAAAGCTGATAAATATTAAAAATTTTTGGAGGTTTTTTATTATGGATAAAAAGAGTATTGTAAAATTTTTAAAGGAAAATCAAATAGATGATATAGAGGAAATAAAATATATAGAAGATATTTATATTCTAAGATTTTATTATGACTTTGACTCTTCTGAAATAGAAGCAGCTGAAGCTTATGCTAATGATGAATGCACGGAAGATAAAGAAAGTGAAGTTTGGTATAATGAGTTTTTTAAACCTTATCTAAATGATATAGCTATAGACAATGTAGGAGATATACTTGAAGATTGTATGAATGAATTCAATATAGCTATTCAGTTTATTACCTATGAATATGAAGAGGAAGAGGAGTCCAGCGAAATAGTTGCTGTATTCCATGATATAGAAAAATCAGTGGATATAAAAAAGGTTATAGATGATTTAAAGCTCTAGTAAGATTATCTTGTAGTTCGTTATTAAGTAAATAAAAGATATAGGGAGTAAAATGGAGATAGTACCTATTTAGACTATAAAAATCACATAAATTCAACAAGTGAAAATTTGAAACTAAAATAAAAAATGTTATAATAATACACGTAGTTAATTCTGATGTGCCCGTGAAGCTTATATGTTCAACCGACATAATCAATAAGGGATTTTCAAAATATTATTTGTGAATATGGAACTTCCGTTTAGTATAGAAGTAGATAGAAGCAAATTGAGAAAAACCCACCTGCTATAGTGCGGGTGTGACTTTTAAGTGTGGCGACACGTCGGAAGTATATTTGATAATAATGTTTTATTAATTAGTGACATGGGATCAGGTCCCATGTTATAAAAATGTAAAAATATGGCCTCATGGTCAAGCGGCTAAGACGTCGCCCTCTCAAGGCGGAATCACGGGTTCGATTCCCGTTGGGGCTACCAAATAAAGAAATAAGCCAGTTTACAGGTTTTGTAGGCTGGCTTATTTTTTATTTTCTCACACATTAAATAAATAGATCATTTAATTTTTTTAACTAATTATGAAATATAGATAATTTATTTTTCGGGATTATTTTCGTGATATTTCACATTCTATAAATTCATTCTTCATTTTTTATTCAAATTATTTATATATTTTATAATAAGTGTAATTTTTGTATTTATTTATAAATTTTGAAAAAAATATTTAAGAACTATTTCTTTAATATTTAGAGTTATAAAACAATAAAGATTTATTTAATAAATAATTTATATATTTTATAAAATATATTGTTATAATAATATGTAATATTATGGTGAACAATGATATAATTAAATATAATAGAATATAATATTATATTATATAAATAATTTTATCTAATAGTTATATATAAGGAGCGAATGCTATGGAAGTTGTGAATAAATTTGTAAATAAATGTAATAAGATTACTGCAGGAATAATAGTTTGTGTTTGTACCTTATTTACTGTATATTTTTTGTTTTCAATATATTTTATGAATCATCTATATTTTGGTTCTAAGATTAATGGTGTTGATGTATCGGGTAAAACAGTAGAAGAAATAAAATCACAGATAACTTCTCAGCTGAATACATATTCTTTGAATATAAAAGAGCGAGGTGGCAAGAATGAACAAATTAAAGCAGGTGATATTAATTTAAAATACCAGTCTGATGAACAATTTAATAATATCAAAAAGGAACAGAATCCTTTAAAATGGCCTTTATCATTTTTTAATAAAAAATATACTAATATGACGGCAGAAATTTCATATGATAAAGGGATGTTAGAAAAAAGGATAGATAATTTATCAGCCCTTGCGGATAGCAATATAATTGAACCCAAAGAACCAAGTTTTAAATATGTGAATAATTCTTTTACAATTGTAGATGAAATTAAAGGTAACAAAATAGATAAAAATGTTTTACTTAAACGTATAGAAGATGCCATATCTAATCAAGAATCAACAATAGATTTAGAGTCTTCTAATTGTTATACAAATCCTAAGTATACTTCAAAGTCTCAAGAAGTTATTAAAGCTAAGGACATGCTTAATAAATATGTATCTTCAAAAATAACATATAATTTTGGAAATAATACAGAAATTTTAGATGGTTCAACAATAAATAAGTGGCTTACAGTTGATAATAATTTTAATGTTGTACTTGATGAGTCAAAAGTAAAAGAATATGTAAAATCCTTTGCTAATACTTATAATACCGTTGGAAAGACAAGGAGTTTTCATACATCATCAGGGAATACTATAAATGTTAGTGGTGGTGATTACGGTTGGCAAATTAACATTAATAAAGAAGTACAAAATTTAAGTGAAGCTATAAAAGGAGGACAAACAGTAACAAAAAAACCGTCATATACTACTACCGCTACATCTTATGACAGTAATGATATTGGAAATACCTATGTAGAAATAGACATGACAAAGCAGCATCTATGGTTTTATAAAAATGGTTCACTGGTGGCCAATGGAGATGTTGTTACAGGTAACGTAAGCCTTAATCATACAACACCTCCGGGTATTTATAGATTGAAATATAAAGAAAGAAATGCTACTTTAAAAGGTGAAGACTACAGTACTCCTGTTAGTTTCTGGATGCCCTTTAATGGAGGAATTGGAATACATGATGCAACTTGGAGAAGTGTATTTGGTGGACAGATATATAAGACGGATGGTTCTCACGGTTGTGTAAATTCACCATACAATTTGGCCGAGACAATATTTAATAATATTAATGTAGGTACTCCTGTTGTGTGCTATTATTAGAAAATTGCTGAAAAATTAAATTAATTTAAATTTTTAGTTTTAATGTATATTGAATTGACAAACTTTATAACTTTACACAATATTAATGGGTTTTTGAAATTAATCACATAAATAAAAGCTAAACTATGAATATAAACAAAATAAATATTTATAGAGGATGTGTTTAATTTGAAAAAATCTAATAAAATAGTTAGTGCTATTATTGCAGCTTCTCTTTCTGTATTAATATTTGCAGGTTGTCAGAGTAATAGTAGTAGTAGTACAAGTTCTCAAAATTCAACTGAGGAGAAAACTGCTAATAGTGAAGAAATGCAAAAAAATTTTGAGAGTAAACTTAAAGAACTGGTAAGTGCTGGTACAATAACAGAAGCTCAATCAACTAAAATATTAAGTACACTTACATCTGATATGAGTAAAATGGCAAATAAAGGACAAAGATCTAATAGGGAAAGGGAAAATCCTCCAGAACAAGGTAGTTCATTATCACCTGAAAATAAAGATGGGGAAAACACTACGGGCAATGAACAAGGTCAAGTTGGGCATGCAAGAAATAATCCCTTAAGTCAATTAATAAGTGATGGAGTCATTACAGAAGATCAAGCTAATAAGGTTATGAGTGCTTTAATGGGAGATAGACAAAATTCCAATGATACAAATAAGAGTACAAGCAGCAATGTTACAAATCAATAGTAAAGTATCAGAGTAAGTTTGCTGACCTGATATTTCTTATATAATTAACATATAAAATTGATTTAATAACTAAAATATTAGCTTTATTAAATCTACAGGAATTTCTTTTGATGGATCTTCAAGAATTGACTTTTTATTTAATCTAATCTTGATTTAGAGTGATTTCTTATAAGATCTATAGAAAATTTTACAAGATACAAAAAAGTAACTACATTTAAAAACGAAGTAAGTATGGTCAATAGATTATAAGAACTTGTACCAAATCCATTAAATCTATCAAATAACACTGAATGAGTGTTAATATAGATTATTAATGAGAATAGGGCAGACAATATTAATAATCTTATATTTTTATTATATATGTAAGCTGCAATTGAAATAATAATAGATGCAAACATATATCTTTCATGCATTCCTACAGAAAAATTAAATACACCAACTACCTGAATAAGAGCTGCAATAAATGCAGAATATTTGCTGGTGATCTTTATATATACAAATCCTGAAAAAATAGTGATAAGTACAATAAAAATCATTCCAAAGGTATGATAATCTAATATAAACATAGTATTTGAAGCATTAACCATATTTGCTTTAATTAAGCTAAAAAAATTAAATGCATTGATAGAAGCGTAAGGATATTCTTTTATTGTGCTCATATATAGATTGAAAATCCAAGTTATATTGCCATTATTTATGGAAAAAGGCAATATAATGATTATTGCAGTCAATAATGCCGGCAAAATACACTGAATGATACTCTTTATATTTCTTCTTTTTATTAGTTCAAATAAAAGCAGAGGGAGAAGTATTATTCCTTGTGGTTTCATAAGAACTAAGATTGTAAATAAAACTGAAGAAAATACTAGTTTGTTATTAGATAAGAAAAATATTGAAAGTATAGCTATGAAAGCAAATACAGAATCTGATTGACCCCAAATACTTGAATTAATTAAAACTGCAGGGTTAAAAATACAGAAAGCACTTAGTAAGATAGCAAATTCTTTAGATAAATGCTTATATGCTATTTTATATATAAAATAACCAGATAGAATGTCTGTAATTATAGATGGCAATTTAAGAAAAAGATAATAATAGTTATTAAATATAGGTGTATTTGCAAGCTTTCCTATTACAAATAAAATATAAATATAAACCGGTGGATAATCTATAGAAGAATTATTGTCGTATATTTGTAAGATATTATTTGCAGCATTGGTAGCCCATCTTTTATATAAACTAATATCAAAGGGATGTCCATCTATTAGTAATCCAGAATAAATACGTAATAAAATTCCTATTATAAGTATGCCTAATATAAGTGCACAAGCATCAGAATTTTTTAATTTTATTTTTTTACAAATAAAAAGTAAATAAATAGATATTGATAATATAAAAAACAGCAGTGAATAGGTTATAAATGCAGAGGAATATTTACTATAGGAACTGTTATTATATATATTTGGTCGATTTTTATTATCTTCCGAATTTGATCTAAATCCTCTTGAAGATGGCTTAGGACTTTTATTACCATCAGTACTTAAATTTAATGAATTAGGGGTACTGCTCTGTAAGATGTGAGTATTAGGTTTAGCACTTTTGATTTTTAAGTTATTATCTATAGCTGTGATACTTTTTTGTGAAAGGTTTTTTGAAAAACTACTACTACCATAGTTCAATACAGTATAAATACATAGACCAGCTAATAGTAAGGTTATTAATACTATAATTATTTTTAATAGATTATTTTTTAGAAATTGCAAGTTCATTCCTCCTAAATTATAGTTCCTATTAATTAATTATAGACAAAAGTTATTGAATTATTATTAAATTTTTATGTGAATTTTATGTGATGTATTTTGAATTCTTTATCACATAAAGTTCACATAATTTTTTGATATTTACACAATAACTATTAAGTATAATTTTGCCATAGACAAAATTTAAGTCTTATGGATTTTAATTTTGTTCTATAGAAATACTTATTATAACATTATATAAAGAAAAGGGTGAATAGTATATGAAAAAAATTAAATTTACTAGAGAAACAATTGCACTAATAATAATTGTAATATTATCTGCAATACTAAATTTTGTAAATCTTAGCAGTGCACAATATAACTCCTATTATGCAGCAGCAGTAAAAAGTATGACAACAAGCTTTAAGAATTTTTTCTTTGTGGCTTTTGATCCAGCTGGATTTGTGACAATTGATAAGCCACCTGTAGGTTTTTGGTTTCAGGCAATTTCAGCAAAAATATTTGGATTTAGTACAGTAAGCATTTTGTTACCTTCAGCTATAGCTGGAGTACTATCGGTAGTAATAATATATATTATCGTTAAAAGAGCTTTTGGAACATCAGCAGGATTGTTGTCAGCCTTATTTCTTGCAATAACTCCTGTCTTTGTGGCCGTAAGCAGAAATAATACCATAGATAATATACTTATATTTTTCTTGTTACTTTCCTGCTTAGCACTTTCAATTGCAGCAGGAAAAGGAAAATTTAAATATCTAATATTGAGTATGGTCCTTCTGGGCATTGGATTTAATGTAAAGATGCTTCAAGCCTATTTAATAGGACCTGCACTTTATGTAACCTATCTCCTTTCAACAACAGTTTCATTTAAGAAAAGAATAATAAATCTTGCAGCAGGTACAGTGATATTGCTTGTAGTATCTTTATCCTGGGCGTTAATAGTTGATGCAATTCCATCATCAAGTAGACCTTATGTTGATAGTAGTACTAATAATACTGTAATGGAACTTATTGTTGGACACAATGGATCAGAAAGATTCTCATTATCTAAAAATAATAATGGACCAGGAAACATAGGAGGTGGAGGTACCCCACCTGGAATTTCTGGAAATAATTCAAGTTCTTCCTCAAATAGCGACAATACAACGGGAGAGCAAAGACCTTCAAGGGATTGGAGACAACAGGGTAATTCTAATGGATCTTTTCCATCAGCAATGGCTGGAGGTGGACCAAGCAGCAATCCTATGGGGGGCGGATCAGGACTTCAAGGTAGTTTTGGAGGACAAACTGTCCAAGGGTTTAGAAGATTGTTTTCTAAAAATATGCTTTCGGATCAAATTGTATGGTTCTTACCTTTGGCAATTATAGGATTTATAGCAACTGTTATAAGAGAAAAAATGAGATTTAAGCTTGATAACAAAAAGAAACAATCTTTAATGCTATGGACTGTATGGTTTTTTCCGTTATTTTTATATTTTAGCTTTAACGTAGGAACTTGGCATGATTACTATTTGACAATGCTTGCTCCGCCAGCCTCAGCTTTAGCAGCAATAGGGCTCGTATCAATGTGGAAAATGTTTAAAGAAGGTGGATGGAGATCATGGATTTTACCGACAGCACTTATTGTTAATGGAGCAGTACAATTACTAGAATGTTCTTATTTTACAAGTTATTCATCTATTGTATTAGTATTAATGATAATAATAGCTGTTTTAAGTATAGGTTCTTCTATAGTTCTTATAATATTAAATTTATCGGGTAAAGATAAATATTTAGATTTAAAGAAAATTTTTTCATGCATAGCCATTATTGGATTTTTGGCAGCTCCTTTTACTGGATCAGCAGCACTTCTGTCTGGAGGAGGAAATGGATCTTCACCTTATGGTGGACTTGAACTTCTATCTGAAGGAGGAATGGGGGTCAGAATGGGGAATAATGGCCTTAATTCAAATACAAAACTTATAGAATTTTTACAAAAAAATAAGACTTCTAAACAAAAATATCTACTTGTAGTTTCTAATTCAAATTCTGCGTCAGATATAATAATTAATACAGGAGAACCTGTAATGTCTATTGGAGGTTTCCTTGGCAAAAATAATGCTATTACATTAGAAGAATTCAAGAAAATGGTTGTAAATGGAGAAATAAGATATGTAATGGCAGGTGGCATGGGACAAGGAAATGGAAGCAGTGATATAATGAACTGGGTTAAACAAAATGGCAAACTTGTTTCTTCCAGTGAATATAGTGATTCAGATAACATCAGTAATAATGTGAGTGATTCCAATTCAAATAGTATATCAAATTCAAAAAATGATAATAGAGATGATGGAAGAAGTGGAAATTCATCACAACAGCTTTATGATTTAAATTCTTATACAGAAGCTAATAATTAATTAAATAGATGAATCTTAAGATTATCTTTCCTGAAAAGAAATAAATATTTACAGATATTTGGTAAGAATTCTAGATATTCACTAAAATCACATTTCAATAATTTGTTATCAATATTAGAATGCTTAAAGCTGTCTTGCAATGTATATACATAGTAAGACAGCATATTTTTTACTAATTAATTTAAATAAAAAAATAAGTATGCTTTAAGCATACCTAACAAATAATATATATAAATTAAAATATAAAATGCAATCAAAAAAATCATTTAAAATAATTAAGATGCTTTTTTTAATAATTTTCGTGCATTGTGATATTCAACTAATAGTTTGTCCAATTTTTGACTGTAAGTAACTACTTTATCGTCAGTTAAAGAATTATTGAGTAAAAGCTTATATAGCTCATTTCTCAGATCATCTATTTCACTGACTAAAAGATTCAAGTTATAATCCATATTAAACCCTCCTTATTTCAAATTACCCCTTATCTTTTTGACTGCAAATTTATTTTACCAAATTATGCATCACATGTAAAATGATTTTAAAAGCCATTAAAAAACATAAATCTACATCTGATGTCAATTTACACTTAAATTCAAAGATTTATTCAAATTTACTGTTTTTGGTATGTGTTCGAAGATGTTGAAAAAAGCTATCTGTTATAATATGTAAATGACGGAATGTGTCATATATTTTATCTAATATAACTAATTATTCAAAGTTGTTTTTTTTGTAGAATAATTGTGTTATAATATTTATGTAAAATAGGTTATTTATAAAGCAAATATATTTTTACTGATATATTTAATCATAAAATGAGGTTGAAGACAACAGATATCATGTATGGATATATTGGTTGTTTTTTAATATGCTAAAATTTGGACACAGAAATATTCAGGAGGTAATTTTATTTATGTTGAAAGTTGATATAACAATGGCTCTCGTAAGAGTAACAGAAGCTGCGGCTATAAGATCAGCAAAATTTATGGGAAGAGGAGATAAAATAGCTGCAGATCAAGCAGCAGTGGATGGAATGGAAAAGGCTTTTGATTTAATGCCTGTAAGAGGAACTGTTGTAATTGGAGAAGGGGAGCTTGATAAGGCACCTATGCTTTATATAGGTCAAAAGGTTGGAATGAATAAACCTGATATGCCTGAAATGGATATAGCAGTTGATCCCTTAGATGGAACTATTTTAATTGCTAAAGGATCCCCTAATGCCATAGCAGTTGTTGCTATGGGACCAAAGGGAAGCCTGCTTCATGCACCAGATATGTATATGAAAAAAATAGCTGTAGGTGCTGGTGCTAAAGGTGCAATAGACATAGATAAAAGTGTTGCTGAAAATGTAATAAGTGTGGCAAAAGCACTTAATAAAGATGTGACGGAACTCACAGTAGTAGTTCAAGAGAGAGAAAGACATGATTACATAGTTCAGGAAGCAAGGGATATTGGGGCAAGAGTTAGACTGTTTGGAGAAGGAGATGTGGCTACCATTTTGGCTTGCGGATTTGAAGAGTCAGGAATAGATTTGTTCATGGGAATTGGAGGAGCTCCAGAAGGAGTTATTGCAGCAACAGCTATAAAATGTATGGGCGGAGAAATGCAGGCAAGACTTATGCCTTATAGTGAAGAAGAAAAGATAAGATGTAAGTCCATGGGTATTGAAGATGTAAATAAAACATTAAATATAGATGATTTGGTAAAATCAGATGATGTTCTCTTTGCAGCTACAGGTATAACAGATGGAGATCTTCTTAAGGGTGTTTCCTATTCTAAAAGGAGATTTGCTACTACGCATTCTATTGTCATGAGCTCTGAAACTGGTGTAGTAAGGTTTGTTGAAGGAAGACATGATTTAAGTAAGAGCGAATTAGTAATATAATAATATTTAATTATAAATTCATGAAAGGCGTGATATTTAATGCCTGTTAAGGTTAAAACATTAGTAGAAGATTTAGGATTAGAAGTACTTATTGCAGGATCAGAGGAGACAGAAGTTTGCTTAAGTGACATAAACAGGCCTGGATTGCAATTTGCTGGATTTTATAATTATTTTGCCAACGAGAGAATACAGATTGTAGGGAAAACAGAATGGAGCTTTTTGGAGGCAATGAGATCTGAAATAAGAAAAAAAAGATTGAAAAAATTTTTTCAATTTGAAACTCCATGTATAATTATAGCAAGGGATCTTATACCTCATGAAGAATTTATAGAAGAAGCTACGAGAAGAAACACATGGCTTGTTAGGTCTAATGCTATTACTACTAGATTTATAAGTAAGGTTATGAATTATTTGGATGATAAATTGGCACCGGAAACAAGACTTCATGGAGTTCTAGTGGATGTATATGGTTTTGGTATACTTATAACCGGTGAAAGCGGTATAGGTAAAAGTGAAACGGCTTTGGAGCTTATAAAAAGAGGCCATAGGCTTATAGCTGATGATGCAGTTGATATCAAAGCTATTGAGGGAGTATTACATGCAAGATCACCATTTATAACTTCAGGAATGCTTGAAGTCAGAGGGATGGGTATAATAGATGTTCCAGCCCTGTATGGTCTTAGTTCTGTTTTGGAAACAAAAACTATTGATTTAGTTATGTATTTAGAACAATGGAAAGAAGGCAAGGATTATGATAGACTTGGGATAGATAACGAATGTATAGAAATTCTGAATGTTCCCGTAAGAAAAATGACATTGCCTATAAGACCGGGTAGAAATTTAGCTGTCATAATTGAAGCGGCTGCAGCAAATTATAGATATGGACTTAGCTGTAAGATATCACCAGTGGAAACAATTAATCATAGAATGGATGTGAATGAAGACGAGTAATGCAAAAAGTGATTTTAGAGAATGTATAGCTAAAAGAAGAGAAGAATTATCCTTATCAGACAAAAAAGAAAAAGACAGTGCTATATATGAAATAATAACTAAAAGTAAGGAATTTATTGAAGCAGAAGTTCTATTTATCTATGTAAGTTTTGGTAAGGAAGTGGATACACACAATATAATAAAATACGCTCTTAATTTAGGTAAAAAAGTCTGCGCTCCAAGGGTTATCAGTCGCTTAAGTGGAATGAAAGCACTTAAAGTAAATGATTTAGAAGAACTTGAATTGAGCAGCTATGGAATTTTAGAACCAAAGGATACAGCAGAAGAAGTAAAGTTAGACGATATGGATTTGGCTATAATTCCAGGCTTGGCTTTTGACTTAAAAGGAGATAGAATTGGCTACGGTGGTGGTTTTTATGATAGGTTTTTTTCAAATAAAAACTCACGTGTAAAAAAAATGGCTTTAGCTTATGGATTTCAACTATTTGATAAAATTCCTATAGAAGATCACGACATGTCTATTGATTGTATAGCAACTGAAAATGCTTTGAAAAGTATTAGATAGTATATATTAGGTAGAATAGTACATAAGTATAGTAATGATTACATTGCTATATCTATTTTAGCATATAGAAGTAAATTCTTTATATGATAGATAATTAATTTAATACTTTGTTATAATAAAGTGTTAGAATAATAGCTGTACAGGGGTGTATAGTTGCTCTAAATTTAGTGGAAGTACCAATTCCACTAGATAAAATTCATTGAACTGGGAGGGAATGTTATGTCAGATAAAAAGAGTGATTTGGAAAAAAACTATGAGTATGCATGGCAAAAGTATTCTCGAGGAGATTTAACTAAAATATTTGAATTGGCAGATAGATATAAAAATTTCATATCTATATGTAAAACTGAAAGAGAGTGTATTGCTGAATTTATAAAACTAGCAAGAAAACAGGGCTATTCAGATATAAATGATATTATAAATGATGGTAAGACATTAAAAGCTGGAGATAAAGTATATGCAAATAATAGAGGAAAAAGTTTGGCTTTGTATGTAATAGGTAAAGAACCTTTTGAGAAGGGATTAAAAATATTAGGAGCTCATGTAGATTCACCAAGAATGGATTTAAAACAGAATCCTCTTTATGAGGATACAGATCTGGCAATGCTTGAAACTCATTATTATGGTGGAATAAAAAAATATCAATGGGTTACTATACCTCTTGCAATACATGGAGTAATAGTAAAAAAAGATGGAGAAATAATAAATGTAATTATTGGAGAAGATGAGTCGGATCCAGTCTTTGGAGTATCAGATCTCTTAATACATTTATCTCAGGATCAGCTTAAAAAATCTTTAGCTACTGGTATTACGGGAGAAGATTTAAACATACTAGTTGGTAGTATACCATCATCAGACAAGGATATAAAAACTAAAGTTAAGTACAATATACTTAAAATTTTGAATGAAAAATATAATATAAGTGAAGAAGATTTTGTATCTGCAGAACTGGAAGTTGTCCCTGCCGGAAAGGCCAGAGATTATGGTTTTGATAAGAGTATGATTATGGGGTATGGTCAAGATGACAGAATATGTGCCTATACTTCCTTTGAAGCTATGATGGATATAAATGAAACTGATAAGACCTGCGTAACAATACTGGTTGATAAAGAGGAGATTGGGAGTGTTGGAGCTACTGGTATGCATTCAAAATTCTTTGAAAATGCTACGGCAGAAGTGATGCAATGTGCCGGAGATTATAATGATATAAAGCTTAAGAGAGCTCTTGCCAATTCTAAAATGTTATCTTCCGATGTAAGTGCAGCTTTTGATCCAAACTATCCTTCTGTTATGGAAAAGAAAAATACAGCTTATCTTGGAAAGGGTGTTGTGTTTAATAAATATACAGGAGCAAGAGGAAAGTCTGGTTGTAATGATGCTAGGGCTGAATATTTAGCTGAAATAAGGGCTATGATGGATAAGCATAATGTTTCCTGGCAGACTTCAGAACTTGGCAAGGTGGACCAAGGTGGTGGTGGAACTATAGCATACATACTTGCACAATATGGCATGGATGTAATAGATTCCGGAGTAGCACTTTTAAATATGCATGCTCCTTGGGAGATTTCCAGCAAAGTAGATATTTACGAAACCCAAAATGCCTATAGGGCTTTTCTGATAGAAGCCTAATTATCAATGAATTTTAAAAACTTCTGAGTGTGTATTTTAAAATGATTGAAACACATTCAGAAGTTTTTTTATAAATATACAGGATATCTACATAGCATCTATTGATTAAATTTCTTAAGAAATTTTTCTATATTATAAGAATCCAAATAAACAGAACCTAGAGTACCATGTTTTGTATCAGCTTTTTCACCACTGTGAAAATCAGAACCAGCAGTTATTAATTTATTATAATCTTTAGCTAGTTTTAATAGTCTTTCAGTATCCTCAGAAGTGTTAAGGGGATAAATGGCTTCTATTCCATCAAAATCAAACTTCAGTAACTCCTTCACTGGAGTTTTTTTCGCCAATACAGGATGAGCAAGTACAACAATGGAATTTACAGATCTGAGTAATTGTATCCCCTCTTCTAGTGGAAGTTTTTTATTTGGAACATATGCCGGGCTTCCTTCATTTATAATGTTTTTAAAAATATAGTCTATAGTATAGTTGTATCCAGCATTTATTATAGCTTTCGCAATATGAGGTCTTGCCACTACGCCATTTGCACTTTGGAGAACCTTTTTATAGTCAATGTCTATATCAAAAAATTTTTTTAGATTACTTGTTATAATTTCAGCTCTTTTTACTCTATAATCAGTTAAATTCTTTAGAAAATCCTGAAAATCACTGTTATTAAAAGAATCATCTTTAAAATAAGCAAGTACATGAATGCTTTCATCATTGTATCGTGTTGAAAGTTCCATACCAGGGATTACTTTTAAATTTAATTTATTGCCTGCTAGGACAGCTTTATTAATACCTTTTGTAGTATCATGATCAGTAATTGCCATAATATCTATATCTTTAGTCTTGGCTAAAGTTACTAACTCTTCTGGAGAAAGTTTTCCATCGGATTCTGTTGAATGACTGTGAAAATCACCTTTAAAATACATTAATTAAATCACTTCTTTCCTATTTTACATTAGAAATATTATATACTAATAATGATAATAATGAAATAGTGTTTTAATCTCTTGGAATGGAGTATTTACAAAGTGAAAAAAGATTATAGGATACAGGTATATTCTCCATACTGATATAATCTTTATTATAAGAGCCATCCCAAGGATATACAGATATATATTTTTCATTAAATACTTCTATGACATACTTGTCCGTTTTAAATGTAAAATAAATTTTATAAGTGGGCTTTCCTGGTAAGTCTTTTGGTTTACTTATGAAATCCTTTCTGCTGAGATAAAAAATAAAATTTTTAACTGTATCATTTTGATCTTTAGTAAGAGTATGTTCTCTATAAAAATTAGTGTCTAGTATTATTCCTAAAAATGAATTTTCAAATTTCATGTCCCTAGTAAGCAAATTTGTATAATAAAAATTATAGGGTTTTTGACGTTTTAAAAGTGAGGTGGAATTAGCATCAAGACTACAGCCTGTAATACTTAAAGTAAGAACAATTATAATTCCTATGTAAATTAATTTATTAACTTTCAATGCTATTACTCCTTTTGTAAGTATTCTCTAAATTAAAATATGAAAATATTAGAGTTTTTATTACAATATTAAATTTTAAAAATTAAAATAGTTATTTTGAAGATAATTATAGGTGTGATATAATTTAGTATGCTAATGTTTTATGAAAGTTATGATTTTTATTTATAAAAGGAGAGATATTTAAATGCCACAGCATTCTTTGTCAAGAACAGAGCTTTTGATTGGAAAAAAATCTTTAGATAAATTAGAAAATAGTAAGGTAGTAGTGTTTGGTATAGGTGGTGTAGGAAGTTTTACAGTAGAAGCACTGGCTAGGGGAGGAATAGGTAAACTTGTACTCGTAGACGATGATACAGTTTGTTTAACCAATATAAATAGACAGATTCATGCTACCTTTAAAAGTATAAGTAAACCCAAGGTAGAAGTTATGAAGGATAGGATACTTAGTATAAATCCTAGATGTGAAGTGACAATACATCAGACCTTTGTAAAAGAAGATAATATAAGTGATATTATTGGATTAGATACAGACTATGTAGTAGATGCTATAGATACTGTATCATCAAAAATATCATTAATATTATGGTGTAAGGAGCATAATATTGAAATTATAAGCTGTATGGGTACAGGAAATAAACTGGATCCAACTAAATTTCAGGTTACAGATATATATAAGACAAAAATATGTCCTTTAGCGAAGGTAATGAGACATGAAATGAGAAAGAGAGGAGTAAAGTCTTTAAAAGTTTTATATTCTGAAGAAATTCCCTTAAAGCCTAAAGAAGATGAAGTTATAACTTGCAAGGAAGGCTGTGTGTGTACTGGAGGAACAAAAAAATGTCTTGCTAAAAGACAGATACCTGGGAGTATATCTTTTGTACCTCCTGTAGCTGGGATGATAATAGGAGGAGAAGTTATAAAGGATATAATAGGGATTAGTTAATTTTATATTTTAAGTGATATATAATAGGAACTGAATTTTATAGGCAGGTATATGCTTGTTCTATGAATAATCCAGAAAAGCTGTATGATTTTTAGTTATATAAATTTTTGCAGCTTTTCTAGATTGACAAATCTCAATAATTAATTTATGAGAAAAATGTACTATGAAAAATAATTTTAGCTGCTTTTTCTGTTTTTATGATGCCTTAATTTATCTTCTATAGTTAATCCAGTTTTTTTCTCATCTATTCTGACTACGGTTATTACTCTTTCACTGCCAACTTCAAAGGGAATTTGGTGAACTTTTTTTATAAGCTCAAAGACTTCATCATATTCACCTTCAACGGTGGTACTCATAGCTCCTATTTCATATTTTAAGCCGCTATTCTTTATATAGTCAATGGCTGCGTCTACCTGTTTATATAGTTCTTCTTCTGAAACAGCGGGAACTAAGGGCATAACGGCTATATCTGCAATTACCATATATTATCATCTCCTCTATCTGTAAACATTATTTTTTTCATTTTTACTTAACATACTTATTGGTAATAATGCAATTAAGAATACACAAATTATACCATCTGTAAGCATAAATGTGCCATTTACAACTAAAGAATAAATTATTGGAGACATTCCCTTTGGAGCAAAACTTCCAAAGAATACTACTCCAGATATAAAATGAAATATAAATTTTGCAAAAATAGCAACTATGGCTCCAATTACTTTTTTAGATTTAAAGTATCCAGCCAGACCAAGTGCCATGGATGGAAGGGGATAATCAAACAGCAGTTGTATAGGATGAAGTATATAAGGATCTAAGAATAAAGTAATTATTCCATGGAGGAACCCTGTTAAAAAACCAATCTCTGGACCATATATCAATGCTATTATAAGTATAGGTACTAGGCTTCCAAGGGTTACACTGCCGCCTTGGGGGAAATGATACAGCCTAAAAATTTGAAGTACTGCAGATAAAGCCAGGGCTATCCCGATCCTAGTAGTAATTTTAGGCGTTATCTTAATCCTTTTGATTTTTATGAATACAAAAATTAGAATTAGTACGCCTATTAAAGTGATTATAGCTGTAGGATGCTTCAGTATCTCAGCTAAATTTTGCGTTAATGAAAAAACTTTAACAGGAAAGAGTTTTAAATTAAAAAAATTCATGTGAAAACCTCCTATAATAATTTTACTAGGAGACCTAATGTCGTTAAAAGATTAAATAATATAATAAAGGGCTAAAGAAAAAATGCTTTCCTACGCTAGAATTATCTAGATCAGGTCTGAGGGTTAATGAACACCATTTCTCAGCCATTAGGCACCCCTAGCTAATTTGTAAATTATGTTCTTATAAATTATATTACAATAGCAAGAGGTTTACAATATTGTTTTATTGATGATATGGTTCCACATGAATTAGTGTGTTAGAATCAGGAAAAATAGTTTTTATGTCATTTTCTATGAAATTGCATAAATTATGAGCTTCTATTAAGGAATAATCTGAATCTACAAGCAAGTGAAGGTCTATTTCACGGGTATAGCCACTTTTTCGTGTTCTAAGTTTATGATAAGATTTTACTTCGGGATACTTTTTTATAATATCTAAGATTTTACCTATATCTTCAGAAGATAATCGACTGTCTACTAGATCTTTCATGGATTTTTTTACGAGACTTATAGATGTTTTTATGATTAAAGAGGCAACTATGATAGCTGAAATTGAATCAAATATTCTTAAACCAGTTATTTTTAAAACTATAAGACCTGCAAATACACCAAAAGAAGTAAACACATCAGTCAATAGATGTAGGGCATCTGCTTCTAAAGCAATGGATTTTTCTTTTTTTGATATTCTCAATATATTAAGAGAAATTATGAGATTAATTACAGTGGAAATAAACATAATTAGTAATCCAGAATGTATATTTTCTATGGAGGAACCAGAAAAGAGTTTATTTAAAGATTCATATACTATAATAATTCCGGCAAATAAAATTAAAAGGGCTTCAACAAAACCAGATACATTCTCATATTTACCATGACCAAAAGGGTGATCTTTATCCTCTGATTTGCTAGCTTTTTTTATAGAAAAAAAAGCTATAAGGCTAGCAATTAAATCAATAGAGGAATGAACTCCTTCTGATATTACACTTATGGAGTTCATAGATATTCCTGCGGAAATTTTAAATATAACCAGTATACTATTTGATGCTATAGATAAAAAAGCACCATTTTGTTTGTTCATTTTTATCTCTCCAGTTATAATTATTTCAATTGATAATAGAAACAAAATCATTATGTTTTATTATATGTGATTATATAAGAGTTGTTCACAAAAAAATATTTATATAATTATTGATTATGATTGTCAATTGATATTAAATGGAAATTGATTTTCCAATATTCAGGTAAACTAATTGAATTTATTTATTATGTAAAATTATAAAAATGAACATAATTTTAAAAGACTTACTCTGTATATATAAGTTTGTTATAATTAAGAAAGGTATAATAATATTAATATAAAATTTGATATGGATTATACGGAAAGGAAGATACTAGATGAATTTAATATCTCTTGAGAATATAAATAAAAGTTATGGAGAAAAAATATTATTTAATGATATTTCACTTGGAATAAATGAAGGACAAAAAATTGGATTGATAGGAGTTAATGGTACTGGAAAATCTACTCTTCTAAAGATTATAGCTGGAATAGATACTGCGGATACAGGAAAAATTATAAAAAAGAATAAATTAAGAATAGAGTATCTGTCTCAAAGTACAAATTTTACAAAGGATGATAGGGTTATTGAAGCTGTTTTTAAAGGTAATTCACCAATAATGATATTATTAAGGGAGTACGAAAAAGTTGTGGAGAAACTCTCTAAAAATCCTCAGGATACTATACTTCAAAGTGATTTCAACAGACTTTCAGAAAAAATGGACACATTAGAGGCATGGAACATTGAAAGTGATGCAAAAACTATTTTGACAAAGCTTGGCATAAACAATTTTGAAGACAATGTAGAAAAACTGTCAGGAGGGCAACGAAAAAGAATAGCATTGGCAGGGGCTCTCATATCACCTTGTGATTTACTTATATTGGATGAACCTACTAACCATATAGATGATGAAACTGTAAGCTGGCTGGAAAACTATTTAAATGGAAGAAAAGGATCAGTAATTATGATTACTCATGATAGATATTTTCTTGATAGAGTTGCCAATGAAATATTGGAATTGTATAAAGGAAAATTATACAGCTATGAGGGAAATTACAGTAAATATCTTGAAAGTAAATTGGATAGATTGAGTAAAATGGAAGCTAAGGAAGAAAAGAGACAAAATCTAATAAGAAATGAGCTTAAATGGATAAGAAGAGGTGCAAAGGCAAGATCTACAAAACAAAAAGCCAGGCTAGATAGATTTAAATCTTTAACAGATGAGAATATAGATATAAGCAATGAAAAAGTTGAAATATCAGTTGGAAATACAAGACTTGGGAAAAAGATAATAGAAATTGATAATATAAGGATGAAGTTTCAGGATGAAGTTTTGATATCAGATTTTAGCTACATAATAGGTAAAGAAGATAGAATAGGTATAGTTGGACCTAATGGTATGGGAAAGAGTACTTTTTTAAATATAATTTCGGGAAAATTAAAACCTGTTTCGGGCTGTGTAGAAATTGGTGAAACTGTAAAATTGGGATATTTTTCTCAGGAATACAGAGATATAGATGAAAGCTTGAGGGTAATAGATTATATAAAGGAAACAGCAGAATATATGCGTACATCAGATGGTACACTTATAAGCGCATCGCAAATGCTGGAAAAATTTTTGTTCCCAGGTGTTTTGCAGTATAGTCCTATATCTAAACTTTCTGGTGGAGAGAAGAGGCGATTATATCTTTTAAAGGTATTAATGGATGCTCCAAATGTATTACTCCTAGATGAACCAACTAATGATTTGGATATAGAAACATTAACTATATTAGAGGAGTACATAGAAGAATTTACAGGAACTGTTATAGCTGTATCCCATGACAGATATTTTTTAGATAAAATAAGTAACAAGATTTTTGCCTTTGAAGGAAATGGAAAAATATTAGAGCATACAGGTAATTATACAGATTATATTAATTTTCACAATACAATTGATGAAGAAAAAGATAGCAAAGCAAAAAAGCAAGTTAAACAGGAAAAAGAGCATAGAGGAAATAAAAGGGGCAAGATGTTGAAATTTACTTTTAAAGAGCAGAAAGAATATGAAGAGATAGATAGTAATATATCCAATACTGAAAGTACTTTAGAAGAAATAAATAAAGAGATAAGTAAATCCTCTAGTGATTATGTTGTCCTGCAGGAATTAATGAATAAAAAAGAGGAAACAGAAAATTATTTGAATTATCTTTTAGATAGATGGGTGTATTTAAATGATTTAGCAGAAAAGATTAATAATAAAAATGGCTAGAATATTTTTATATAGTTAATTTGATTTATTTATGGTTAAAATAAAAATATGTGATAAATTTTTTGATGAAAATATAGAAAAACATAAAAATTAAAGTGGTGATAAATTTTGCATAAAAAAAATAGAAGGTTGGCAAATTTACTTCTTTTAATATTTGCTATTGGTTTTCTAATTTCCTATGCATTTAAGGATAATTTTGCAGCTGAACTTATTTCAAGATGCTGTATGGCGGCACTTATAGGGGGACTTGCAGATTGGTTTGGAATAACAGCTATATTTAAAAAGCCCTTTAATATGAATTGGCCGGAGTTTTTATTTAGAACGGATATTATAAATAAAAACAGAAATAGAATTGAAGAAACTATTATAGATACAATAGAAAAAGAGTTATTGAGTAAAGAGAAAATAAAAGATGAACTAAAAAGCTATAATTTGGCAGGAATTATAATAAGATTCATAAAATCTAAAGAAGTTGATGCAGCATTAATAAAATCTATTGATGAATTTTTTCCTTATAAAGATAAGATATTTAAAGGTGAGAACAGTTTAATATATGATTTTGCTTTAAATTTTTTAAAGAATATTAAAATAAGTCCATTATTATACAAGAGTTTCTGCTGGGCTTCTATTAGAGGTTATGATGATATATTTATAGACAAAATTATTGACTCAGCTGTTACTATTTCTAAAAAGGAGGATATAACTGAATTTCTAGAAAAATTATATAAAGATGCCTTAAAAAATTATGAGAAAGATAATATAAATAGAAAAATTACAAATAAGATGATATTAAATTATATATTAGATATATCGCCAGACAGTGCAGCTTACAGTATTCAAAAGAAAATAGTAAAGACTTTAAATAATATGAAAAGTTATGATGATAAAAATAGAATAATATTAAAGGATAGATTGGATACTTATATATTAAAATTTAATAATGACACAGAATTTATAAATAGAGTTGAAAATTATAAATTGGAATTTTTGAATAAGAATAATTTTTTAGAAGAAAAAATCAATAAAATTTTAAATGATTATATTATTGAAAACTTCTATAATAATAAATATTTAATTAAAAGTTTCAAATTGCAAAAGAGAAAATTGATATTAAAATTTCTAAAGGATAAGGAAAAGGTCAAAGAGATTGATAGGACTATTAAAAGTATATTATTCAATATTATTGATGATAAATATAGTTATATAGGAAATTTAATAAGAGAAAACTTAAGTAAATATAATAATGAAGAAATTGTAAAAACCATGGAGCATAAGCTTTCAGAAGATCTTCAGATCATTAGAATAAATGGTTCTATAATAGGAGGATTAGTGGGATTATTTATATTTTTATTGACATTTTGGATAAAATAGTTTTTATAGAGCCTGTGGAAACAATTAGTATTAGGTAAATTAATTTAGTAGTGTGTCAATTGCCATTAAATCAAATTTAAGGATAATTCCTAAAAGATGGGGAAGTGGTTTAAGTGAATTATAAGAATAAAGCAAATATTACTTTACTCTGTGTATTTTTAGTTTTTATAGTAACTTTATTTTTAAGATATTTTTATGGAAATATTTTTATTTTTAATTTTCTTTTTATAGTAATGGAGGCATCTTTAGTAGGTGGAATTGCAGATTGGTTTGCTATTACTGCTATATTTAGTAAACCCCTTGGTATATCCTATCATACAGAACTTATACCTAGAAATAGAAAAAAAATTATACTTGGAATTTCAAATATGGTAGAAAAGGAATTATTGACTAGTGAGGTTATAAATAAAAGAATTTCCCAAGTAAAAGTAATTGATAAATTAATTATATTTATTGAAAATAAAAAATACAGTATATTAAAATATGTGGAGAAATATATTAATGACTATATTTCTAATCATGGTAAAGATACGCTAATATATATTTATAATAATCTAATTGAAAAGCATATAGAAAAGTTTAGTATAACGGATAATATAAAGCTATTAATTAAAGAAATAGAAAATAACCAAAGCGAAGAAAAAATCATTGATTTTATTATTGATGGGGCTATTAAAATATGTGAAAGAGAAAGAACTAAAGATTTTATATACAGTAAGCTAGTAGAGTTAAAAGAAAAAAAAATTAACAATTTTTTTTCAAAATTAAGCTTTTCAATATTTGAAAAAACAGACAGTGTAAATTTTTTAAGTGCTGCTTCTAGTATTCAAAATGGTATTATTGACAGTTTTTTAGAAATGAAAAATAAAGATAGTGATATGCGAAGGATGTTAAAAGAACAATTCAGGGAATGTATTTCCAATATAGAATATCATAGAGAGGGAATAGAAGAATTTAAAATTAAATTAATACGAGAACTGGATATAAGATCTATAGCATTTAACAATCTAGATGAAAATAATAAACAAACATCTATTTTGTGTAAATGGATACTTTTACAAATGAAATTTTGTTTTAAATACTTTGTTAGGAATGAAGATTTGAAGAAATCAGCAGAAAATATATTAAAGAATATTATTTGCAGTTTTGCAGAAAAAGAACATAGATTTATAGGTACTATTGTAACTGAAACTTTAAATGAATTTGATGATAAAAAGCTAAATGAATTTGTAGAACATAAATTTGGTAATGACTTACAGTGGATAAGAATTAATGGATCTGTAGTAGGTGGAATTATAGGTGCACTTATGTTTATATTTTTGACTTTTATATATGATCCTTATATAGTTCCTATTATAAGAAATACATTGTAATTAAAAAATTTCTATATGTGATTTTTGGAGAAAACTAATTCTATAGAATTCAGATAGAATAATGTTACTATTCAAGAAATTTTAAAATTCATGATTATATGAAATTCTTTGGTAAGATAAAGTTATTAATTAAGGAGGAGAAATTTTTGATTGAAGAAATAGGTATAATAATTTTACTTATAATAGTAAATGCGTTTTTTGCAGCAGCAGAAATAAGTATAATATCATTAAAGGAAATAAACATTGAAAAAAAAGCTAGTGAAGGTGATAAGAAGGCAAAATTACTTTTAAACATAATAAAAGAGCCTAGTAAATTTTTGGCTACTATTCAGGTTGGTATTACTTTGACTAGCTTTTTTACTTCTGCATCTGCAGCAGTAGGATTGTCTAATGGATTTAAAATTTTTTTACAGAATACTAATATAAGCCTCTTAGTGAATAATAGTTCACGAATAGCTTTTATATCGGTAACAATAGTAATATCCTTTTTTTCTCTACTTTTTGGAGAGTTAATCCCAAAGAGAATAGCTCTTGCAAAAGTAGACTTTATAGCAGATAAATCTATAGGTATTATTCATATTATTAATGTTATAAGTAAACCCATAGTAGAGGCACTTACTGCATGCACTAATTTTTTTGTAAGATTAATTCTGGGAAAAGACAGTAACAAAGAGGAAGATATAACGGAAGAAGAAATAAGAATGATGATAAATGTAGGAGAAGAAAAAGGTATTTTTCAAGCTATGGAAACAAAAATGATAAATAGCATATTCGAATTTGATGACACTACTGTAGTAGATATAATGACTCCAAGACCAGATGTAATAGCACTTGATATAGAAAGTGATTTTCAAGAGACGATTAAAGTTATTACAGAAGAAAAATATTCTAGGATTCCTGTATATAAGGAGAATATAGATAATATTGTAGGTATATTATATAGTAAGGATATAATTGACTATATGGCTTTTAAAAAAGATCATACAAAATTTGATTTAAAAAATTTTATAAAAGAACCATTGTTTGTAATAGAATATAAAAAAATTGATGAACTATTAAAGGATATGCAGAAAAGAAATATACATATATGTATAGTAATAGATGAATACGGAAGTACTGCAGGTATAGCAACTATTGAAGATATGTTAGAGGAGATTGTTGGAAATATCTATGATGAATATGATGAAAAAGAGGATGAAATACATAAGATTAAGGAAGGTGAATTTGAAATAGATGCAGGTATAAGCATGATAGAATTAAATAAATTGCTACAAACTGATTATGAAGAAAATTACGATACGGTAAGTGGTCTTATATTAGATCGGATAGGCAGATTGCCAAAGGAAGGTGAAAATATAATAATTGAAAATTTTAATTTTAAAATTCTCTCTGTGAAAAAAAGAAGAATAAAAAAAATATTGGTAACTAAAATTAAAGAAGAAAATTTATAAAAATAGTTATAAATTATAGATTTATCATATTAAATTACTATTGAGAAAATTCATATTTAGTAGTAATATTAAATTGTAAGTAAATTCTGAAATAAACATTTATAAGAAAATATTTAATATAAATAACAATTACGATAATTTAAATATTTTTAATAAAACATTATTGGGGAAGTGTTAGTTTTTGCAAAATGAGAAATGTGTGGTATGTGGAAAAGCGGGAGAAAAACACCATATAATTTTTAAATGTGAAGGCGGTCTTGATTTCCCATTAAATTATATTTATCTTTGTGCCGAACATCATAGGGGGAAAAAAAGTCCACACAGAAATAGAAGAATAAATCTCATGTATAAATTGGAATTTCAAACTAAATTAAAGAATATTTTGGCAAAAGATTACTATTCCATGGATGAGATAATAAAAACATTATCTTTAAATCCTTCTCAAGGAAGAAGTATATGTAAAAAATTTAAAATCTATAAGGAAGGATATAAAAGAGAAGATATAATAAAACGACTTATGGGTGGAAAATTTTATTATGACTTTATGTTAGATGAGTTTTATGACGATTCTTGGAATATAAGTAATGACTTTATAGATGATTTAGATCTAAATTTATATGGTAACTGTGAATTTTAATAAAGGATACACAATTAAAGTTTTGAATATTTATTATAATATTTAAAATTTTAATTGTGTTTTTTATTATAGATATTTAATGTATAATTAAATATTGTAAATTATAATTATATTATACAGTTTGAATTTTAAAGATATAAATTTATTGATTTAAACTATAATATATAGAACCAAAAATGTTATAAAAATCATAGTAATTATAAATATACTTTGGGCAAGATAAGTTTATAGATGTATTATATAAATATAATGTGGGAGTGAGAGTATATGAGTAATGATTTAACTAATACAAAAAATAATAAAAAAGAAGATGGAAATTTCAAAAAGAAAAATATTAAACATAGTCCTAAAGATGAAAGTTCAAGGGCAGAATTAGATGAAAGATTAAAAGTAACAAGTGAATTTTAAAATATAATTTTATAATTTGTTGATTTAATAGACAAAATAACCTAAGGAGTGAGAAAGTCTATGGAAAAGCATGAAAAGACAAATTACAGACCTAAAGCACAAAATGCAGGTAATGAGCCTAAAACTTGGTCACATAATCCTAATAGTGCAAAATATCATTCAAGAAGTGCAGAATTTAAAGCAAAAGAAAAAAATAATTGATAAATATACGTTATCTCACAATGTATTTATATACATTGTGAGATAAATTTTTGTTCATTATAAATACTAAAGATAAATATTAAAATCTAATTTTTAATAATTAATTGTACTATATTTTTAAGTTTAATTAATATTTCTTCTTTTGAGATAATCTCTTGCTTGAAAATTAAATAGTTTGATGTAATAATATTATTAATAATTAAGTATTTTTATTTGAAGTGTAGGTGAATAATTTGGATAAAATTGTCTGTTTGGTAGGAGAATCTGGCTCTGGAAAATCTACTGTAGTAGAATGTCTGGAAAGAGAGGGATATAATTATATAAAAAGTTATACTACAAGACCTAAAAGAAGTGAAAATGAAAATGGACATATTTTTGTGGACGAAGAGTATTTTAAAAATAAATACAATAATGAAAGATTTAAAGAAAAATTGATTGCATATACGGAATTTAATGAATATAAATATTGGAGCACAGAAGAACAATATAAAGATAAGGGTATATCTGTTTATACAGTGGATCCCTCAGGAGCAAGTGAACTTAAGAATAATACTAAAAATTGCGAAGTTATTGTTATATATTTGAGAGTAGATGCTGAAGAAAGATTTAATAGAATGGAAAAGAGTAGAGGAAGAGACCATGCCTTAAATAGACTTAACTATGATCGTAAAGTTGATATATTTAACATAATTCCATGTGATTATGTGGTAAATGGTAATAGAACTATAGAAGAAATAGTTAAAGATATAAAAGGAATAATATTTTCATTAACAATATAAAAAGGTATTAGGCTTTATATTGTCTAATTATTTAAAAAATTACAATAATTAATATTTACAGGTTAAAATGTAAATATATTAATTAAATTATCAGAAAATATAAAAAATTCCCACTATAAAATATTTTTATTGAGGAGATGATGTATTATGCTTTTATTTAAAATTAAACCTAAAAGAAATACTTACTATAAGACACCATCTGACTATTGGACAATAAATATATTTGATCAAGAAGAAATAAATTGGTGGTGTAAAGAATTAAGCTGTTCAGAGCAGGAATTAATAGGTGCAGTTAATAAAGTAGGGGATTCTACTTACAAGGTAAAAGAATATTTCGGAGAATATTGATTTTTTAATAAAACTAAGGGACTAACTCACAATGAATATATGTGTATTGTGAGTTAGTTCCTTAGTTATTTTATTTAGCTGGCTCTAACTTAATGACAAATCGTTTATTTGGAGTATATGTAAGTATATACCTTTGGCCTTTCTTAATTTTAAAATCAGTTGATCCACAATAAAAAGATTTACCATTTGCTAAAAAATCATTACCAAGCTTACTGGATAATCCGATTTTTTCAACAGTACAAGTGCTTACTAAAAAATTTTTAGTTAAAATATAATTCATATCTTGAAAATAAGGTAAAGTATCCTTAATTACTATAATTAAGATCAAAGCGGCTAAAGTAACTATAATTAATATGAAATCTTTAAGCTTTTTTTCAAACATTTCTTTGATACATGAAATTAATCCAATTAAGAGTACTAAAATAATAAATAAAGTAAAGCCTAAGTTTATCCAAAAATATTGCATAATTAATCTCCTTTCACTATATAGATTTAATCTTCATTATGTATAGACGATAGAAAGGCATAAATTCCTTTAAATAATATAAAAATTTAAATTTATTAATAGAATGTACTTATATAATATTTAATTATTGTTATAGATAAATAATACACTATAAGTAAGAAAAAATCAATATTCTATATTATGATATAAAAAATGACCGCATCACACAGTATTAAAACTAAGTGATACAGTCATTCTTCTAATTATTTGGTGCCGGTGGTGGGATTTGAACCCACATGGTTTCCCGCACGATTTTGAGTCGTGTGCGTCTGCCGTTCCGCCACACCGGCAAAGCTGACATGTAATAATATAACATAAGGACTGTATATAGTCAAGTTTTTATTAAAGTTTGTTTATTATAAATTAAAAGCAAATAAATATTATTAGATTTATAATAAAATTTTAATGTGTTTTTATTATAAAATAATGTGAAATTTTAATTATATATGATTTTATTTTAAATAAATAATAATTTTAAATATATTACAATTATAAGCAATACCAAAAAACAAATAAACATTAATAGACATAAATGGAAGTTTATATAGCAATAAAATACAAAAATTCTACTATAAAGCTATGTTTTTTCAAAAACGTATTGTTAGTTTTTAAACAATTTGCTACAATGAAATAGGTTAAAAAGTAATTACTAGTACATATTCAAGTAGAATTATGTACACCCTTTTTATTATGCAAAGGGTAATTGTAAATTATTTGTATAGGAAGGAGATAAAAATATGATTTACTCAACAGAAGTATCAAACATGATGTGCGTTGCTAAAGGACCTAACCATGGACCAGCACCAATACCAGAAGAAGGAAAATGGGTACAAGCTAAAGAAATTAAAGATATATCAGGATTAACACATGGTGTAGGTTGGTGTGCTCCTCAACAAGGTGCTTGTAAACTAACTCTTAATGTTAAAGATGGTGTTATTGAAGAAGCATTAGTTGAAACAATTGGATGTTCAGGAATGACTCATTCAGCTGCTATGGCTTCAGAAATACTTCCAGGAAAAACTATACTTGAAGCATTAAATACTGACCTAGTTTGTGATGCTATAAATACTGCAATGAGAGAATTATTCTTACAGATAGTATACGGAAGAAGCCAAACTGCTTTCTCAGAAGGTGGACTACCTATTGGAGCAGGTCTTGAAGATTTAGGAAAAGGTCTTAGAAGTCAAGTTGGTACAATGTACGGAACTAAGGCTAAGGGAACTAGATACTTAGAAATGGCAGAAGGATATGTTAAACACATAGGTCTTGATGCTAACAATGAAGTTATTGGTTATGAATTTATACACCTTGGAAAAATGATGGACATGATTAAAAAAGGTATGGACGCTAACGAAGCTATGGAAAAAGCTACTTCAAGTTATGGAAGATTTGCAGAAGCTGCAAAAGTTATCGATCCAAGACACGAATAATAGGTAAGGAGGAGAATAGTAATGGCATTATTTGAAAGTTATGAAAGAAGAATAGACCAAATTATACCTGTATTAAAAGAATACGGCATGAATTCAATTGAAGACGCTAAAGCTGTCTGTGATGAAAAAGGAATAAATGTTTACGATATAGTAAAAGGTATTCAGCCAATATGCTTCGAGAATGCGTGTTGGGCTTACACTGTAGGTGCTGCTATAGCAATAAAAAAAGGTTGTACAAAGGCTGCTGACGCTGCTGAAGTAATAGGTTTAGGATTACAAGCTTTCTGTATACCTGGATCAGTTGCAGATGACAGAAAAGTTGGTATAGGACACGGAAATCTAGCTGCAATGCTTTTAAGAGAAGAAACTAAATGTTTCGCTTTCCTTGCTGGACATGAATCATTTGCAGCTGCTGAAGGTGCTATTGGACTAGCTAGATCAGCGAACAAAGTAAGAAAAGAGCCTTTAAAAGTTATACTTAACGGTCTTGGAAAAGACGCTGCATTTATAATTTCAAGAATAAACGGATTTACATATGTTCAAACTAAATTCGATTATTATACTGGTGAATTAAATATAGTGAAAGAAACTGCTTATTCAGACGGAGAAAGAGCTAAAGTTAGATGTTATGGTTCTGATGATGTTAGAGAAGGTGTTGCAATAATGCACAAAGAAGGCGTTGACGTTTCAATAACAGGAAACTCAACTAACCCAACTAGATTCCAACATCCAGTTGCTGGAACATACAAAAAAGAGTGTATGGATCTAGGAAAGAAATACTTCTCAGTTGCATCTGGTGGTGGTACTGGAAGAACTCTTCACCCAGATAACATGGCAGCAGGTCCTGCTTCATATGGTATGACTGATACTATGGGAAGAATGCACTCTGATGCTCAATTTGCAGGTTCATCATCAGTTCCAGCTCACGTTGAAATGATGGGTCTTATCGGAATGGGTAACAACCCAATGGTTGGAGCTTCAGTTGCAGTAGCAGTTGCTATTGAAGAAGCTTCAAAATAAGCCGATTTAGAGTGTAATCAGAAAACAAAGTTTGTCCTTCGGAAAATTAAGTTTGTCCGTAAAGCATGGAGGAAATGCAAGAGAAATCTTGTATACCTTCATGCTTTTTTCGTTTTCTCGTTCAATTATGAGAGAAGATGCAAGAAAATAGGGGAATTATTGGGGTGGTTAATTGAGGGAAATGATATGAATTTAAAATGCGAATATTTGGAGAAAATATTGATAAAATCATTGAAAATACAAGGGCTAATGGGGAATAATCCAAGGATTATTCCCCATTAATAATTGGCTTAAAAGACCACCGGAGGTGGAAAAAGAGGGAAGAAATAATGAGATTATAGCAGGTTTAGGATTGGAATTATTATAGAAAATATACAGAAAAATTAGTGATAAATTATAGAGATGCAACAGTTATTACAGGAGGTTAAGGAAGATAAAAAATACAATGAGATATATGAGAAAGAAAATGAGAGGGATTTAAGAAAATGCAAGAAGCTCTAAAAAAGTGCAAGTTCAGGGACAAACTTAATTTTCTTTTTTGGATGACATATTTGGAGTAAATAGGGAATTAATATAGATTTATGGGGGAGTTTACGGACAAACTTAATTTTCAGAGTACAAGAGAGATTTAATACTTAGTAAATTAAAAATTAGAGAATACACGTTAATGTATAAAAATTTCATTAGCGTGTATTTTTATTTTTTTGAAAGGTGTTAATATTAGCTAAATGAGAAGAAAAACGAAAATAATTACAGAAGACAACGTGATGTTTAAACAGGGCTTTTAATGTTTTTAGATAACTGTAAAGCTAAAAATTTAAGACCAACAACTATAGAGCATTACAAACAAGGTTATAAATCTATTGTTAGATTTTTGATGAAAACAGTTTGATTAAAGATATTACACAGGAAACTACGGGTAATTATGTGATTTATTATAAATATAATTTAAATCTTGCATCTCAAACTCTTCATACGCATGTTAGGAATTTTAAAATTACATTGTATTATTTTATGAAACTAGAATATATGAAAACATTCAAAATTCAATTACCTAGAGAGTGGCAAAAGAGGGGAAAAGCAAATTGCATGAAATGTGAGCGCCTAGAATGATGGAATCATAATATTAGTTATAGGCTTTAATAAGGTTTTATTAAATAATACATAATTAAAATAGGCAGTTTAAGGGTAAATCCTAGATTGCCTATTTTTTTCGAACTATATTTGTTACCTCTAAAAAGAATATTATGTTATAACTAATTTAATAATTAACAGTATGAATGCCAGCCATATTGATACAATTGGTATTGCAAAATACCACCTTTTAGGTTTTCCGATAATCCATAAATTTTCTGCTTCAATTCTGCATTTATTAAATATTTCTTCTGGTATAAATTTTATTGTTATTACAACAAGTATTGGAAGTAAAATCAGATCATCTAACAAACCTATAGCAGGTATAAAATCTGGTATAAAATCAATAGGTGATAACGCATATCCAATTGTAATCACTGCAAAAATCTTTGCGATTACTGGTGTTTCTTTCTTCTTTAAAGCAATGAATACAGTAGGTATATCTAACTTTAATTTTTTCTCTTTAACTTTTAAATCCATTATTTAAACTCCTATTCACTGTTCTATTTTATTCCAGGTTATTTTATTAGTCTGTATTGTTTTATAATGACAATTATACATTGCATTAAAACAAATATGTTTTAATTAAATATTGTGAAAAGTAAAGATTTTATATTGCATAACCCATAAAAATAATATATTATAATAATATACATTTAACGTGAGTAAAATGTGTAATACATTTTTAATTAACCAAGTATTTGTGCAACTTTAGGAGTAAAACTCCTAAACTGTCGTTGAAATGATGGGATTTATTGGAATGGATAATAATCCAATGGTTGGAGCTTCAGTTGCAGTAGCAGTTGCTATTAAGGAAGTTTCTAAATAATTGAGTTTAAATTGCTTAGGATTTAAAAATCCATATAAAATATTAATATCAAAAAAGATACATTGTATCATAAAAAAATGATATGATGTGTCTTTTTTTATTTTTAAAATACATAATGTGAAGACAAATAAATTTATAGTGAAAAATTTTTTTGTTCAAATATCTTTCTTTTAAAAATTATGAAGGAAAAAAGCAATTTATTGTAGAATATCATATATAGTAATTATTCAATACTGATGGGGGGATTAAAATGAAAAATATTAAAAATTTGTTAGTATCAAAATCAATGAAATTTTTAGGTTCTATAGCTTTATTTTTAGGAGCAATAGTTATAGTACCAACATCAACTCTTTTAGGACATCAGCCAAAGTGCCCTGATGAATTTCTAAAATAGAAATTCATTTTTTATAAATGCCATGGATTAATGTTTTTATCTATGGTATTTATAAAAAAGTTATAATTAAAGGAGATACTATGGCTATTATAATGGAAATACTATCAGATGTTATTGAATCATTGCTCTTTCTAGGAATTTTTGCAGCACTACATAATAAAAAAAGATTTTTAATAGAAAATAAATTAAGATCAATCTTATTTTGTATATTATTTATGTCTATGACTTATTTCAGTACAATTTATATTAACAATATCTATCGTATATTATTTATTACAATATTTGATATTTTATTATTGGCTTACATTACAAGAATAAAAATATTCGCGTCTATAGTCATATTTTTTGTATTCCTTTCAGTGCTTTCTGTAACTGAATATTTTATTGGAATTATTGAAATGATTATTTTGAATATAAACCTCAATCAAATTTTTTTGAATTTTAAATATTCACTTGTTTTTATAATAGCTACTAAAATAATGCAAGTAATTATTGTATTATTACTTTTCAGATTTAGTAAGTATTTTAATAAGTTCAAATTATTTCAACAAGAAGGTATTCTTTTTTCTAATTTAATAATGCAAATTGGAGTTTTTGCATTACTTATACTTATTATTAATTTTAGTATTTTTGATGTAAAGGATCTTAAAATATATAATTGTTTTATATTCATCGTATATTTTATATTTTTAATAATACAATTAAATGGATTAAAAGAATATAGAAGAATTGTAAATGTGGAAGCTAAATATAAAATACAAGAACATCAGATTAAAGACATGGAAGAGATAATTAAAATAATTAGACAAGAAAAGCATGATTTCGCAAATCATATTAATGTTATATGGGGGTTATGTTCTCTAAATAAACCAGATACTGTTGAAAAGATAAAAAACTATGTAAATGGAATTTCAAATACACTTCATTCATCATTTAAATACATAGATACTGGCAATGATTGTTTAAGTGGATTGCTATCTATAAAAAGTAATTATGCAGTAAAAAATAATATAAATTTTGATATAATGATTGATGAACCTTTCAGCTCAATAGAAATTAAAGAAAATGATCTAATAAGTATTATAAGTAATATTATAGATAATGCCTTTGAAGCATTTGAAGTTAAATCTAATATTGAAAATAAAGAGATAACAATAGATTCTTTTAGTAAAGATAATAAATTTTTTATTGAAATATCTAATAATGGAGATATGATTCCTGAAGATATTCAAAATAAAATTTTTGATAGAGGATTCTCTACAAAGACTAAAAAATCACAAGATCATGGATTCGGATTATATATTATTAAACAATTGATTGAACAAAATAATGGAATTATATCCCTAGAAAGTACTCTGGAAAGAACTACATTTTTAATTGAATTTAAAATGAAGGAGTTTAGATAAATAAATACAAGTATAACTCTTTTATAAAGAAAATTTCTGAATCAAATCATAAATATTTTCTTTACAGAATATTGCATAATTGTCATATTGTTTTTGTGATGTAAGATTATTTTCAAGTGGATATCATGGAAAACTTATTGAGGTTGCTTTTTCATAAGTTTTAATTAGTAGTATTGTAGATATAAAAAAAATCAATTCAAATATAAAAAATACCTGAAAATATATTTATCTCCAGGTATTTTTTAATATATTACGAATGCAAAACTTTATTACCACTGATGAATAACAGATGGATCATCAAATATGGAATCCAGCTTTTTTAAAAATGGAATAATAGAACTGAAATCAAGTGCTCTATGATCAAAGGCTAGGCACATTGGAAGTGTTTTTCTTATTCCTATTTGTTTAGATCCGTTGTAATCTAAAAAAACTCCTGGTTTTTCCTGAACTGAGCTTAGGCCTATCGCAAATACTTGTGGTGGTATAACTTCAAGTAGACAAAAAGAGCCTTTTTGTTCTCTATAAAGAGATCCAATATTTGAAAATGTTATTGTTCCATAAATAAAGTCCTCTTTTGTTAGACGTTCACTGTCAGGTATTTTATAATAATTATCTTTTTCTTTACCTTCAAGATAGGGCTTTTCACTGCTGAATTCCGACGACAGTATATTTGTTATTTCTTTAATGTCTGAATTATTTATTTTATTAGTCAAATTTGAAATGTAGTCAGAAATTTCTTCTAATGATAGTTTACCAGCATTCATTATACTTGGAGTTATATGAGAACCATCAGATAAAATCCAGGGAATAGCTATGTTAATTTCATCTAATATATGTAAAGTACCATCGCACTTTTCGTGATCATATTCTAAATATGAATTCAAATCAGCAGCACTTAACAATCCCTCTGATATAACTTTTATCATTAAACTATTAAAGGAAATTTTCTTCCCTTCACTTTTTAATTTTTTAGATAGTTCAACAAATTCTTCATAAAAGTTTGTTATGTCTGGCTCATAGTTGTAAGTAATATGTGGTATATTATACCATGATTCTCCCGTTGCATGAGCAACGATTTTTCTTTTAGCATCAAAAGGTATGGATTTTTTTATTTTAATGTTATTATTTGTCATAACTAAGTCCTCCTTATGTGTTAGTATAAATTCAGTTATATAATTATTATTGTATAATTTATCTTTTTTATTATAACGTAATAAAAAGAATATTTCTACTTTTTGAAATATTTATTCAGTATGATTCAGCTATTGTAAAGTGAATTTAGTATATATACTAAATGTAGTAAGAATTTATTTTTAGTTTTGTGGTATGTTTATATGAGTAGGCATAGTTCATTCATAATTGCTCCATAATTTAATTTTATAATTTAATTATAGAAAATTAAAAGGAAGGTGATATTATGTTTGGTTGTGGTTATGGTTATGGTAATGGATTTATAGGCGTGGGAGGGCCATATCTCATAATATTTATGATAATACGACTTTTAATAATTATAGGAATAGTTGTTGCAGCAGTAAAATTATTTAAGGGTTATTTTAAGGTAAATAACAATGCAATTAAAACTCTTGATAACATGTATGCTAAAGGAGAAATCAGCGAAGAAGAATATAAAAAGAGGAAAGAATTTATCAAAAATAACTAGAGATTAATCTCTAGTTATTTTTGATATAATGATAATTGTAAGAAATAATAAATTGTATTGAGGTGCTCGAAAAATGAAAGATACCATTAATATACTTGTAGTTGATGATGAATATACAATACTGGAAGTAATTAAAGCTTATTTAGAAAAGGATAATTTTAAAGTATATATAGCAACAAATGGTGAAGAAGCCATTGAAATTTTTAAAAAAGAGAATATTAAACTCATCGTATTGGATTTAATGCTTCCTAAAATTTCTGGAGAAGAAGTTTGCAGAAAGGTAAGATCAGTATCTGATGTTCCTATTATTATGCTTACTGCTAAAATAGAGGAAGATGATAAAATTGAAGGCTTAGCGATAGGGGCAGATGATTATCTTACAAAGCCTTTTAGTGTAAGAGAGCTTGTAGGAAGAATAAGAGCACTTCTTAGAAGAGCTTATAGAGATGATAATCCACTTGCTGATTATCTTGTATTTAATGATGGTGATTTGAAAATAGATGTGAGAAAAATGAAAGTTAAAAAGAAAAATAAAGAAATAGATATCACTCCTTATGAATTTAAAGTATTGGTAGCACTACTTACGAATCCTGGTCAGGTATTTACAAGAGAACAATTAGTTAAAAAGGCCTTTGGAATTGAATATGAAGGCTTTGATAGAACGGTGGACAGCTATATAAAGAATGTAAGACATAAAATTGAAGACGACACTAAGAATCCTAAATATATAAGTACAGTTTATGGAGTAGGTTATAAATTTACAGGCTCAAAATCTTAATAATATTTTAGTTAATACAGGAGGTTATAGTAGTGAAAATAACACTTGGTAAAAAGTTAGCCTTAGGTTTTTTTATTGCTCTTATGGGCTCTTTAATCATTACTGGTATTATTTCAAATTTAAGGATTTCCAATGAATTTAGTAAATATTTAGTAGATGAACACAATACAAGGATAAATGAAATAGTTAAATTTATTGAAGATTCTTATAATAAAGATAATGGATTTTCAGGTGACAGCCAGGAAGCAATGGTCAGAAATGCAAATATGAATGAATTATATATTGAAGTAAGAGATAATTCAGGTAGTATTCTGTTTTCTTCAGGGACTACGTACATGCAGCATAAAAATATGATGAATTCAATGATGGGCGAAGGGAAAAACGGCATGATGGGCAATTTATCCAGTATTAATTCAGGAGAGTACAAAGAAGAAAAACATGAACTGACTAAAGATAATAGTGTAGTGGGGACAATAATCATTGGTTATTACGGCAGCTCTTATTTTTCTTCCAATTCATTAGCGTTTATAAATAATCTTAATCAATCCTTTATAATATCTTTTTTTATAACATTGATTTTTGGATTATTAATAACTTTCTTTTTATCAAGGCAGATTGCATCTCCTCTTGAAAAGATAACTAAAACTGCTTCTGAAATGAGAATGGGGAATTTAAAAGTTCGTTCTAATATAAAATCCAATACAAAAGAAATAGAAGAACTAGCTTGCTCAATAAACTACCTTGCAGAAACATTACAGAATCAAGAAGAACTCAGAAAAAGGCTTACTTCTGATATGGCTCATGAAATAAGGACTCCGCTTACTACTCTAAAAACTCATGTTGAAGCTTTAATTGATGGCATATGGGAACCCTCAAAAGAAAGATTTCAAGTATTTTATGAAGAATTAGATAGACTTTCAAAATTAGTAAATAATCTTAGAAACATATCAAAACTTGAGCAGGCAGGTATAACTCTGAATAAAAGTAAATTTAATTTATCTTCTGAAATTGCAAATATTGTAGATACTTTTAAGCCTATATTTATGAGAAAAAACTGCATGATTACGGCTGAAGTTGCAGAAAATATAATTGTATATATGGATAAAGATAATTTAAAACAAATACTGCACAATCTTCTTTCAAATGCCAATAACTATCTTGAAATTAATGGCAGAGTAAAGGTATCTCTATTTGAAAAAAAAGACCATATTATAATAGAGGTAGAAGACAATGGTATAGGCATTTCTGAAAAAGACTTACCCTATATATTTGAGAGATTTTATAGAAGTGATATATCAAGAGACAAAAATACTGGCGGATCAGGCCTTGGACTTACCATAACTAAAAGTTTAGTAGAAGCTAATGGAGGAAAAATACGGGTTAAAGGTAAAATTGGAGAAGGTACTGTGTTTAGTATAAGCTTTCCTAAAAATATATGTTTATAATACTAATCATCCCTAATTTTAATCTAGAATACTTGAACCTTAATTCAATATATTCCTATTATCAAAATTATATATAAGTTGCAATTAGAATTGCTCATTTAATAAATAAGATTTAGTTAGAATCTGTTTATATGTAATGAATATAATTTATTGTAATATATATAAAGTTGTTTTATATAATTTTCAAAAATAACACCTGAATTGACTAGTAAGAACTCAGTTAATTCAGGTGCTATTTATTACTATATAAGCATTTTATTTATATTGCACATGATTTCTTTCAAATTCATTAGCGCAATTCTTACTGTAAAAATAATATGTCTTGTCATCTATCTTTCTAGAGATAGCATCTTTCTTTGATACATTCATACCGCATACAGGATCTCTAGTAGTATCTATACTTATATTTGTATACAGTATAGAATTATGTAGATAAAATGAAGAATAACATATTATTTAATTACAATGGGCTTTGTACCATAGTGTATAGAAGCTATACCTCCGGACAGGGATTTGTAGCTAGCATTTTTGAAACCTGTAGATTCAAAGGCATACTTCAGATCAGATTTTGACATAAATTTGTTTACAGAGTCTCTAAGATAGGAATAGGCATTTTTATCACCAGTGCCTAAATATCCAATAATGGGGAGTATGTTGTTGAAATATACTCCATATACTTGTTTGAATATAGGTATTTGTGGAGTTGATAATTCTAAGCAAATTGCTTTTCCACCTGGTTTTAGAACTCTGTAGATTTCAGATAGTGCCTTTGTCTTATTGGGAATGTTTCTTAATCCAAAGGCAATAGTCACACAATCAAAGCTGCAGTCTTTAAAAGGGAGCGCTTGAACATCACCTTTAAGTAATTTAAATTTATAGTCAGGAATACTTTTATTAAGATTTTTATAACCTACCTCAAGCATAGCTTCATTGAAATCTAAACCTATAACTTCAGTATTCTTACCAACTTTTTTGCAGGTATAGTATACCATTTTACCAGTACCGCAGCATAAATCCAAAACTTTACTGTCTTCATTTATATTTGAAATATTTATAGCTTTTTTTCTCCAAAGACTATCAATATTAAGAGTTAATACTGTATTCAATATATCATATTTTTCAGCAATAGATGAAAAGATATTTTGAACATTTGATTTTTCACTGGTCATATGCTAACCTCCTTTTTATATTAATGGGAATAAAACAAATATTATAAGATCCCAAAGTGCATGAGATATAATTACTGGTGTAAGAGTTTGTTTTCTTTTGTAAATCCATCCCCAATATAATCCACACACTAAAGCTGCTAAAACTAACATGAAGTTTCCAGTAATAATGTGTACTAATGCATAAAGTACTGCTGATAAGATATATCCTTTATTTTCTCCCAATATTCTAGATAAAGTAGTTTGAATAAAGCCCCTCCAGTAAATTTCTTCTCCTGGACCAATTGACAAAAGAAGCAGTAAGCTTATAAGTTTTAGGTTTCCCTGTGCTTTATTATTGTAAATTGATAGTATTTCTGTATCTTTGAATGAAAATAAATATCCGGATATTATATTTCCAAGATAAAATATAGCATATAACACAATAGCTGAAAAAATACCTAAAAGTATATCTTTGAGGGCTATTTTCTTAAAAACAAAAATGCTATTTTTTGAAAATGAGGCAGCAAGTATTAGAATAAATATAGAAATACTCATTTCTATCCAAAAGTTAAAAGGCTTAATAACAAACAATAAATACCATAAAACTGATGCTAATATTAATGTGAAACATATATAAGCTAAACTTTTTTTATTTTCAGTCAAAAAAACAACTCCTTTGAAGGGTAAAAATTCATATTAGCTAATTTAAGCAAAATTATATTTGTTATGTGAAATCGGATTAACCCCTTGGTTTTGGACAAAACCTAATAAATTCTTCGATTTTCTTAGAATTAGACCCTTATTTCAATGCCAGTTAGATTCTCTCCAAAATGAAGGGTATAAAATTCATTTGGTGACAT
>Ga0334882_1000750_pt1 | contig 45931 bp, 46 predicted proteins | sample GraSluR1_MG_5_FD_207226 | JGI IMG/M metagenome (GOLD analysis project Ga0334882, IMG submission 207226) | Sludge microbial communities from methane-producing bioreactor in Wageningen University, Netherlands - Granular Sludge_15_04-R1 | ecosystem: Engineered > Bioreactor > Anaerobic >... | reverse complement strand
ACGAGTCGGCCTGGTCTCTCGGGGCTAATCTCGGTGTTGACAACCTGGATCATGTCGCAGAGCTGGTCCGCATATGCAACGATGTCGGCGTCGACACCATTGAGGCAGGCGTCACTCTCGGTGTGGCCATGGAAGCGGGACTGGCTGAGTTTGGCGACGGGCCTGCTGCCATAGAATTGCTGAATGAACTGGGTAAACGTTCTCCACTTGGCCATATTCTGGGCCAGGGAGCGCAATTCACCGGCGAAGCATACGGTGTAACCCGTATCCCCACAGTTAAGAGACAGGGAATGCCTGCTTACGAGCCGAGAGCGGTAAAAGGTATAGGGGTAACTTACATTACATCAACCATGGGGGCTGATCACACGGCCGGTTATACTATTGCTCCCGAGATTCTGGCTGTTGGCGGCAAGGCAGATCCGCTGGTTAAACAGGACAAAATCGGTCTCTCCAGGGCTTTCCAGCAGACTACCGCCTTTATTGACGCAACCGGCTACTGTCTCTTTATTGCCTTCCCCATACTTGACATTGGAAGCGGTTTTGAGGGTGTAGTTGAAACGGTAAATGCCATGCTCGGCACCAGCTACAGCGGTGAAGATGTAACCAGAATAGGGGCTGAAATCCTTAAAATAGAACGAGACTTTAACCTTGGGGCCGGTATTGGTAAGGAAGCGGACCGTCCACCCGAATTCATGACTTATGAGAAGCTTCCGCCTCATAACCAGGTCTGGGATATCTCAAATGAAGAACTTGACTCGTTCTGGGAATAACAGGAAGTTAAAATGGAAATAACTGTTCGTCTCTATGCCACTCTTTCAGAGCATAATCCTGAAGGAAGGGGTAACGAAGCTTTCACGGTCAGGTTGCCGGATCAGGCAACTGTTGCCGATTTAATCGAACAGCTGGGAATAGACATTGAAGATGTCAAACAGGTTTTTATCAGGCATAAAGCCCGCCCGTTCGACCACAAGTTAACAGATGGCGATCAGGTGGCCATCTTTCCCCCGGTTGCGGGAGGGTGAAACATAGATCAGTCCGGCACACCGCCTGATCAGGTGTGCCGGACTCAAAAAATAATGCGTAACTGTTTTGGCGGATGCTGCCCTGTGGAGTCAAGCTTCTGTTAAAATGAACCTATTTATGAATAAATAAAGCTGCTGAACATTTTAATGAACCTTGATCGGTTCATTTTTCTTGTTTATTTATCTATTGATTTAATCGTCTCCCGCCAGTGTTACAGTCTTGCGCCGCATTAACCTTTTTCGATTTTTAGCCAGACTGGCATGAACCTTGCAACAAATCAATGAAGGAATAAACCCCTTGGCTGTTTAATAATTTGATGTATAATTATTAAATGGTCGAATAATTTACACCGCAATAGGTTAAGCAGACTAGAGATAAAAGCAAAGGAGAGCTATTTTATTTATGAAGGCAAAACAAGCTATTGGTCTCATTGCGGCGGTTATAGTGCTTCTATTTACTATTTTTTCCCCGCCCTTGTTCGGTTTATCAGAAATTGCATTTAATACTCTGGGAATCCTGCTGATCGGTTTAATTCTATGGATTCTCGAAATTGTCCCCTTGTCAGTAACGGCAATGCTGGTAATGATCCTGCAGCCACTGTTCGGGGTTAATACCCTGGCAACAGCTTTTGCAAACTTTGCCAATCCTGTCGTATTTTTTGTAATTGCTTCGTTTGCCATTTCACTGGCAATTACCGAAACTCCCCTGGCCCAGAGGCTGATTAAAGCATTGCTGAAAACATCAGGGAACAGCGTAAGTAAAATAATATTAGTATTCATGATTAGTACTGCCCTGCTTTCGGCAATAATGTCAAATGTGCCGGTTACATCTCTTTTCATGGGGCTCGCTCTGGGCCTGCTGGCCAGGATGGAAATGGGCGTGGAAAGGAGTATCTTTGGTAAGGTAATAATGATTTCAATTCCCTTTGCCGGAATGATCGGCGGTATCATGACTCCTGTTGGCAGTTCAATCAATATTCTCACCCTGAACCTGCTCCAGGAACACTCCGGTATTACCGTTAGTTTCCTGCAGTGGATGCTTTATGGCGTTCCGGTTACTATTTTTCTGATTCCCATCTGCTGGTTTATCCTGTTGAAGGTTTTTAAGCCGAAAGACCTGGAACAGCAGGTGATTAATGGTTTCCTGGATGCCGATGATGTTCCCGCTAAAATGTCCACCCAGGAAAAGAAAGTACTGGTGATCATTTCAGCTGTAATTATTCTCTGGATAGCCAGTTCATGGGTACCCATGCTTGACCTGACCCTGGTGGCAATGGCCGGGATGATCCTTTTCTTCATGCCCGGTATTAATGTTCTCAAGTGGAATGAGTTTTCCCATAATGTGAGCTGGAACGCTGTAATCATGATCGGTGGGGTTATTTCGATCGGTCAGGCTGCAATTAAGGCTGAACTGGGAGACTGGTTTATCAATCTTTTCATGGCCAGGCTGGTGGCCCTGGATCTCTTTATACTGCTCCTGGTGATCGGGATATTTGTTTCCCTGCTTAAACTGGCCATTCCGATTGCCCCGGCGATTATCACCATCTTGGTTGCCCCTCTTTACGGTTTGGCCATGATGATGGATATTTCGCCGATCCTGCTTTTCATGCCGCTTGCATTTACCGGCGGGGCCTGCCTCCTGGTGCCGCTCGATGCGGTGCCCCTGATTACCTATTCACAGGGTTACTACAACATGCGTGACATGTTTGTCAGCGGTTCATTGACTACCGTATTTTTTGTGCTGCTTACAGCTGTCTGGGTGCCCCTGGCCGGGCGGATCCTCGGTCTGTTATAAAGCGGCATAGAGCAGTAATAATAAAATAGTATTATTGATTCCCCGGGGCGCGGTTCCGTACAATATCGCGCCCCTTTTTTAATTAACACCGGTCTGGTTTTCCAAAGCCGGCCGGGTTATGTTATCATGATTACAGTTGCAAAAAAATATTTTAAACAAAACAATAATCTCTGAGGAGGTAAAGAATGCAATTATCGGAAAAACTGTACTGGTATCCCTGGAAAGGAAGAGCAAATAACTGTAACAGCTACCTGCTGAAAGGCAGCCAGGTTATTCTGTTCGACCCTGGTCATATCGAGAACGAAATTAACGAAAACTGCCTGGAAATGTTAAGCAGCCGCCTGCAGGGTGACGGGGTAAACCTTGAGGATATTGATTTAATACTCTGTACCCACGGTCACCCCGACCATAGCGAATCGGTTGGTGCGGTGCGAGAAAAAAGTGGGGCTCCTGCCGGTATTCATCAGGCCGATGATTTTATTCTGGAAGGGATCATGCAGCATTATAAGTCCCGAACGGGAGAAGACCTGCCTTCAATAAAGGCCGATTTTTACCTGGAAGAAGGCCCACTGCAAAAGGCAAACGGTCTTACATTAACCGAGAAGATTGAAGTTATCACCTCTCCCGGCCACTCCCCCGGCTGTGTTTGTTTTTACCTGCCCGACGAAAAAGCGTTGGTCAGCGGTGATACCATTTTTCAGAACAGTATCGGACGGACCGACTTTCCCGGTGGGGATATGAGCGCTATGCAAGAAAGCGTAGAGAAACTTTCCCAACTGGAAAATGTTGAGCTGCTGCTGCCGGGGCACATGGGGTTTGTGACCGGTGCCGATTCGGTTAAACGCAATTTTGAACAGATCAAGCGTTATTTCTTCAGTTAAGCAGTCTGGTCAAACCTGAACAGGCAGGAAATAGAAATAATAACGCGAATTATTTTAAGAAGTACAACAATTAAACCAGCCATATTCAATAAGCTAACGTAGGAGAAACGGATCTATCGACAGCCGGTTATGCTGACGTGAACTTACTTGAAAGGGGTGAGCGGGATTAATCACTTTATGCACAAGCGTCAGGGAGATCTTTTCAAGCGCTGTGAGCATAACCCGATCCTCACTCCCGACTGCTGGCCCTATCCTGTTAACGCCACTTTTAATCCCGGTGTGGTCAGGCATAATGGTGAAACCTTGCTCCTGGTCAGGGTGGAAGATTTGCGCGGTTTTTCTCATTTAACCCTGGCCCGCAGCAGGGACGGTATTACCGGCTGGGGTATTGATCAGTCTCCAACTTTCTTACCCGATCCAGGCTTTGATGAAGAAAGATGGGGTATTGAAGATCCCCGTATTGTCTGGCTGGAAGACCTCGAACAGTTTGCAGTTACCTACGTTTCATTCTCCAGGGGCGGACCGGTAGTTTCCCTGGCTTTGTCAAGAGACCTGAAGAGTTTAAAGCGGCGTGGAGCAATGCTTCCGCCGGAAGATAAAGATGCATCTCTATTCCCCCGTAAAATTGGCAGGCGCTATGTGCTTCTTCACCGCCCGATCATCCGCGGCGAAGCGCATATCTGGATTGCTGCCTCGCCAGATTTAATCCACTGGGGCGAGCATAAGATACTGCTGCCTGCGCGACCCGGCTGGTGGGACTGCAGCAGGGTTGGTCTGGGTCCCCCCCCGATTGAAACAGAAGAGGGCTGGCTGATTATCTATCACGGGGTAAGGGTTACAGCTTCCGGAAGCCTTTACCGGGTTGGACTGGCCCTGCTCGACCTGGAAGAGCCCTGGAAGATACTCAGGCGCTGTGACCAGTGGGTCTTCGGCCCCCATGAGCCGTACGAGAGGGTTGGCGATGTTCCCGGAGTTACGTTTCCCACGGGCGTTGTATATGAACCCGAAACAGATCAGCTGCGAATGTATTATGGCGCTGCCGATACCAGCATCTGCCTGGCAACTGCAGTGAAAAAAGAACTTGTCGAGTACCTTCTTGAAACTAAAAACAGTAAGGGGGAAGAAATTTGCCTGTAAAGTTCAGTATGAAAATAGCCATGCTTTCCCCGATTTCCTGGCGTACGCCGCCCCGCCATTACGGACCCTGGGAGTGGGTGGTCAGCATGCTTACCGAGGGCCTGGTTAAAAGAGGTATAGATGTGACCCTGTACGCCACAGGCGATTCTATTACCGGGGCAGGGCTGCGCCATGTTGCGCCACGACCCTGGTCGGAAGATCAGGAACTTGAACCCAAGGTCTGGGAGTGTTTGCATATATCAGCCCTTTTTGAAGAAGCCGATCAATTTGATCTTATCCATAATAATTTTGATTTTTTACCTCTCTCTTATTCCGCCCTGGTCGAAACCCCGACTTTAACCACTATTCACGGGTTTTCATCACCGAAAATCCTACCTGTATACCGCAAATATAATGGCCGGGCACACTACGTGTCTATCAGCGAAGCAGACCGCCACCCCGATCTTGATTACATTGCCACTATCCATCACGGGATACCTGTCTCCGAATATCGTTATCTTGAAAAACCGGCGGATGAACCCTACCTGCTCTTTTTCGGCCGTATTCACCACGATAAAGGAACTTACGAGACGATCCGTCTGGCCAAACAGGTTGGTATTCCCCTGGTTATAGCCGGAATAATTCAGGACCAGGGTTACTTTGATCAGTATGTTAAACCCTATATTGATGATGAACAAGTGCGTTATATAGGGCCGGTCGGCCCGGAAGCAAAAGAAGGAGTTCTTGGAGGGGCCTTGGCCCTGCTGCACCTGATCAATTTTGACGAACCGTTTGGCCTGAGCGTTGCCGAGTCGATGGCTTGTGGCACCCCGGTAATTGCCTTTAACCGCGGCTCCATGCCTGAATTAATCAAGGATCAGAAAACAGGATTCCTGGTTGACGATCTCTACGAAGCCCGTGATGCCATTTCCCGGGTTGAAACTATAAACCGGGCAGAATGCCGCCGCCATGTTGAAGAAAACTTCACTGTTGATTTGATGGTTGACCGTTACATTACTGTATATAAACAGATCCTGGGAAGGTAATTAATCAGCTTCTAAATAGCAGCAGTTCGCTACCACCAAAATGAAGGGGTGATTCAGATGAACCCGGGAAAAATATTAAAACCGGTTAAAGTTTCTTTTATATCGACATACCCGCCGCGCCAGTGCGGCATTGCCACTTTCTGCCAGGACTTACTGAACAGTATGAAAACCGTTTATGGTAGCGCTGAGTATAACGGTGATCAGAGCAATTTTGAAGTTGTTGCCCTGAACAACGGCAATAATAACTATGCCTACGGCAGCGAGGTTACTTTCCACATCCGCGATCAGTTCCGCAGCGATTACCAGCGGGCGGCGGACTTCATCAACCATTCGCCGGTTGATGCCGTTTCTATCCAGCATGAATACGGCATTTTCGGCGGGGAAGATGGAAACTATATAAACTACCTTTTATCCGGATTGAAAAAGCCGGCCATTACTACCCTGCACACTGTTCTCGAAGAACCGTCGCAGGGTCAGAGGCAGACGCTAATCCGCATCTGTGAACAATCTGTTTCAGTGGTGGTTATGGCCCAGACCGCGGTCGATATCCTGACCCGGGTTTACAATGTTCCGGAAGAAAAGATTATTCTCGTTCCTCACGGTGCGCCTGATGTGCCTTTCCTCGATTCCTCCTACTACAAGGACCAGTTTCAGGCTGAGGGGAGGAAGGTGCTGTTAACCTTTGGCCTGCTCAGCCCCAGCAAGGGTTTGGAATATGCTGTTGAAGCGATGGAAGAGGTTGTCGCTGTTCACCCCGATGCCCTTTATATAATTCTTGGCGCCACTCACCCCGAAGTCAAACGGAGACACGGCGAAGAATACCGTCACCTGTTGAAGAAAATGGTACGCGACAAGGGGCTCGAAAATAACGTTACCTTTTACAACCAGTACGTATCCCTCGAGAGGCTGGTCCAGTTTCTTGTTGCCACCGATGTTTACATAACTCCCTACCTCAGCCGCGAGCAGATCACATCCGGGACCCTGGCCTACGCCCTGGCCTGCGGCAAAGCCATTGTATCGACACCCTATATTTATGCCGAAGAACTGTTGGCCGAGGATCGGGGGCGCCTGGTGCCGTTCCGCGACAGTAAAGCTATGGGCAAAGCCCTGGTAGAACTGTTGGGTGACGATGGACTGCGCAACCGTATGCGGAAAAAATCTTACCAGTACGGCCGCCAGATGATCTGGAAAGAGGTAGCTCGCAACTATGCCACTGCCTTTGAACAGGCCCGCTTCAGCTTCAGTGAACATTTTGGGCAATCTGTGCGCGATGTAGATGTAACCGAACGCGCTATTTTACCAGAAGTAAACCTTACTCACCTGCAGGCAATGACCGACGGCACCGGTCTGTTTCAGCATGCCGCTTACAATGTGCCCGACCGCAATCATGGCTACTGCACCGATGACAATGCCCGGGCTTTAATCGTGGCGGTAATGAACTGGCGCCTCTTCAAAGATGAATCTATTTTACCCCTGCTCACTACTTACATGAGTTTTGTCAATCACGCCTACAGCGAGAGCTACAAGCGGGTGCGCAATTTCATGAGTTTTGACCGTCGCTGGCAGGAAGACATTGGCTCGGAAGACAGCCATGGCCGTACCCTCTGGGCTCTCGGCTACACAATTGCCCATCCTACCGGTGACGATTTACTGGCCCTGGCAACCCGTCTTTTCAAGGGTCTGATCAAGTCGCCGCTCAGTTTTACTTCTCCGCGGGCCTGGGCATTTTCAGCCATCGGAGCTAATTATTACCTACGCCGTTTTAGCGGTGACACCCGGGTTCGCGAGATTATGAGCTCGCTCAGTGAAAAACTGATGAAATTGTATAATAGAACGGCGGGCGAAGACTGGCCCTGGTTCGAAAATGTTGTTGCATACGACAATGCCAGGCTATCCCAGGCCCTGGTAGTTACCGGGAGCTACCTTGAAGACGACGAGATGCTGCAGACCGGACTGAAAAGCCTGCAGTGGCTGATAGATATTCAGACTAATCCCGAGGGGGGCCATCTCTCTTTGATCGGCAATGAAGGCTGGTACAGGAGGGACGGCGAAAAAGCCCAGTACGATCAGCAGACTGTCGATGCCGCAGCCCTGGCAGATGCCTGCTACCAGGCTTTTGTACTGACCGGCGAAGAAAGCTGGCTCAGGAAAATGGAATGGGCTTTCAACTGGTTTTTCGGCAATAACGATGTACGCCAGTCGCTTTATGATTTCAGCAGTGGAGCCTGTTACGACGGGCTGCAGCCCGGCGGAGTGAATCGTAACCAGGGCGGCGAATCAATCGTCAGCCTGCTCTTAACCCTGCACCGGGCACACCTTGTCGCCCACCAGGGCCTCAAATAAAATAAGACAGGGGACGGTTCTCTGTCTTATTGTTAAATTGCAACGCAGCCCTTATTATATGGTTATTATTTTGTTAGGTTTAAGTCTGACCAGCCCAGAATTTGCTTGACGGAAACGATGAGACAGAGAACCGTCCCCTGTCTTATGGAAAAGAAAATGATAAGACAGAGAACCGTCCCCTGTCTTATATTGTGGGAGTGATGATTATGTATGCAGTTATACTGGCCGGTGGAAGTGGAACCAGGCTCTGGCCGCTCAGCCGGGAACTTTACCCGAAGCAATACCTGACCCTGCCGGTGAAAAGCGCAGATTCTTATAGTCCGGAAGAAGATAAGGAAAGCGAAACCTCTTTATTTATCAATACAGTGCGCAGGGTTTTACCCGGGGTGGAAAAAAGCGACCGCATTGTTGTGGTTACCCACAGGGACCAGTCCGTTGAAATTAAGCGCCAGCTTGACACTGAAAAAATCAGCGGGGTTCGCTTGTTGGCCGAGCCGGAGGCACGCAACACTGCTCCGGCTATCGGTATCGCCGCCTGGTATATTGCCCGTGAGGCGGGCGACAGCGCAGTGATGGCTGTTTTGCCATCCGATCATTTAATCACTGATTGGCAGCAGTTTGGCACCCTTTTAGAAGATGGCAGCAGGGCTGCCGAAACTTATGGCCTGGTTACTTTCGGTATTCGCCCAACTTACCCCGAAACAGGCTACGGTTATATCCGCTGTGGTGAAAAGCTGAACGATAAAACCAGCCGGATTGATAAATTTGTAGAAAAGCCTGATCTTGAAAAAGCCAGCCAATATATAAAGGACCCCTCATATCTTTGGAACAGCGGTATGTTCGTGTTCAGGGTTGGCGCTTTGAAGGAAGCCTACCACAAACACTTGCCTGAAATGTATAGTTTACTGAACACTATAGATTTTAACCAGAGCGAAACACTCGAAAAGGTTTACGGTTCTCTGGAAAAAATATCGATTGACTACGGTATCCTCGAAAGAGCGGAGAAAGTAACTGTTATACCAACAGAAATTGGCTGGAGCGATCTTGGCAGCTGGGAATCATATTACCAGGTGGCTAACCACGACCAGTATGCTAATTTTTCAAAAGGACGCGTAATTTCCTTCGATACTGAAGGGAGCCTGATTTATTCCGGTTCGCGACTGATCGGTACGCTTGGTGTCCGGGATACAGTTATTGTCGATACTGACGATGCCCTCCTGGTCTGCGACCGCAGTAAAGCGCAGGATGTGAGGTTAATAGTCGACCAGCTGAAGAAGGAGAAGGCCAGGGAAGTGAAAGAACACCTGACCAATTACCGTCCCTGGGGCAGCTATACTACCCTGGAATTGGGTGATACATACCAGGTTAAAAGAATAAATGTCAACCCCGGCGCCCGTTTGAGCCTGCAAAGTCACAAACGCCGCGCTGAAAACTGGGTAGTGGTGGAAGGGGAAGCCCTGGTGACAGTTGACGACCGTCAGATTGCCGTGAAAAAGGGTGAAAGTGCGTATATCCCCCGCCAGGCCCGCCATCGCATGGAAAATAAAGGCAGTGAACCTCTGGTGCTGATCGAGGTACAGAACGGCGATTATCTCGGTGAAGACGATATCGTCCGTTATGAAGATGACTACGGGCGCAGTGAAGATGCCCCTGTGCCAGTAAACAATCTTTCTTCCGGCGGGCAACAAATACCTGACATTACTGCAACCCGGCTAAACATAACCGCCAGGGAGCGTTTTGATTTCTGGCTGACCCAGCCCGACCTTGACCCGGCCATGCGCAGCGAGATACAAGCTATGGAGAGCGATCCGGCAGCAATTGAGAGTCATTTTGGCAATGAACTTGCTTTCGGCACCGGAGGTATGCGCGGATTAATTGGCCCCGGTATTAACCGGATCAATTGTTACACGATTAAACGCGCTACCCAGGGTCTGGCCAACTACCTGAACAAGCAAACCGGGGCCGGCTCTAAAAAGGTTGCTATTGCTTACGATACCCGCCATCATTCTGAAGAATTTGCCCTCGCCGCCGCGCTCGTGCTTGCTGCCAATGGTATAAGGGCGCTGCTTTTCGACGGCAACAGGCCTACGCCACTGCTTTCCTTTGCCACTCGCCAGCTCGGTTGTGCCGCCGGTATAGTAATTACCGCCAGCCATAATCCTCCCGGTTATAACGGCTACAAGGTCTACGGCCCCGACGGCGGGCAGGGAGTTAGCCCCTTTGTTGACGACATTATCAGGGAAATTAATCAGGTCGATATCTTTCATGATGTAAAAGTAACCGACAGGGAGGAAGCCCAAAATCGCGGCCTGCTGGAAATAATCGACCCCACTTACGATAACGTATACCTGGAGCAGGTGAGGTCACTTTCACTCAACAATCCGGACACCTGTTTGAGAGTCGCCTATACCCCGCTTCACGGGACTGGCGCTGTTCATATACCGACCCTTCTTGAGTCAATGAACTGCCTTGAATTATCCCTGGTTTCCGAACAGCTTCAGGCCGACCCTGATTTCAGTACGGTGAAGGTGCCCAACCCTGAAGATCCGGCTGCCCTTGATCTGGCTCTTAAACTGGCCCGCCGCATTGATGCTGATCTTGTTTTGGCCACTGACCCCGATGCTGATCGAGTCGGCACTGCTGTGCGCGACAACAGCGGAAACTACCAGATCCTTAGCGGTAACCAGGTGGGAGCGCTCCTGATTGAATACATCTGCAGTAACCTCGCCGCAAGGAACGCTTTACCGCAGAACCCGGTGCTGGTCAAAACTATCGTAACCGGTGACCTCGGCTGCCGGGTTGCCCGTTCCTACGGCCTGCAGGTTGAAGAAACCCTGACCGGGTTTAAGTTTATCGGTGAAAAAATCGAGCAATATGATGAAGCAGGAACCCCCGACTTTATCTTTGGCTACGAGGAAAGCTGCGGCTACCTTACCGGGACTTTTGTCCGCGATAAAGATGCAGCCATATCTTCCTACATGATTGCTGAAATGACCGCCTATTACAAGGAGCAGGGGAAAACTTTGCTTGATGTTCTGGAACAGATTCAGCAGAAGCACGGGTATTTTGCCGAAGAACTGCTCACTATTGAACTAAAAGATATATCCGAGGCAGATCGTCACGTAGCTGCTTACCACAACCTGCCTGTTGCCTTTGCCGGGCAGCAGATAACCGTTAAAAAGGATTATGACAGTGGAGTTGGCCGTAGCTTGGCCGATGGGCGGGAATTTGCTCTTGAACTGCCGCGCTCACCGGTGCTGCATTATACCCTTGATGATGGTTCGTGGTTTGCCGTGCGTCCCTCGGGAACCGAGCCGAAAGTTAAAATATATCTTTCGGTTTGCGACCAAACGCCCGAAGGCGCCGCTGAAAAGCTGATCCGCCTGCGCGAGGCTGTAAAGGCCGTTGGTTGATAGCTGGTTAAACCGCACCTGAACTGCAGGTTCGAACGGTATAAGTCAAATTTCAAGTTGCTGAGAAAAAACATACTAAGAGGACAGATTCTTTGCCGGGTGAAAGAAATAAAACAGACAGGGTAGACGTGGTTATTATCGGGGCCGGGGTAATCGGTCTGGCCGTGGCAGCGGAAATATCTTCCCGCCGTCCCGGCCTGGGTCTTGTTTTAGTGGAGAAAAACGAAACGTTCGGCCTTGAAACTTCCAGCCGCAACAGTGAAGTTATCCACAGTGGTATTTATTACCCCCCCGGCAGCCTTAAAGCGCGACTCTGTGTGGAAGGGTCAGCCTTGCTCTATCGTTTTTGCGATGACCACGGAATTAACTATACTCGCTGCGGCAAGGTAATTGTCGCCGGCAGCCCTGCTGAAGAAGATTCGCTCGATCGGCTGCAGGAAACCGGCGCCGCCAACGGGGTAGATGATTTAGAGCTCCTTACCGCCGTGGAACTGGGCGCGCTCGAGCCAAATATCAGGGCAGTCAGCGCTCTTTATTCACCATCGACCGGGGTGGTTGATTCGCACAGCCTGATGGCCTGTCTGGAGCAGGTTGCCCTTCAGAATTCTGTTCTGCCTGCCTACTGCCACTGCCTGGAATCTATTGAGAAACTGCCTCACGGCTACCGCCTTTCCTTAACCATTCCCGACGGTAGCAGTGACCAGCTTGATACCGATTACCTGGTTAACTGTGCCGGGCTTCAGGCCGACCGGGTAGCCTCCATGGCGGGAATCAATCTCGAAGAAGCGAGCTATAAACAGTACCTCTGCAAGGGTGAATACTTCAGTTTACCCTACAGCATGTGCGGTATGGTCAGCAGGCTGATTTACCCGCCGCCACTGCTTGAACTAACCGGCCTGGGTATCCATTTGACCAAAACGCTCGACGGGCGTCTCAGGCTTGGTCCCAATGCCCTCTACGTGGAACAAGAAGAATACAGCGTCGATCCGGCCCATTCAGAAGAATTCTACAGGGCGGTTACTGCTTTCATCCCCTTTATTAAACCGGGTGATCCTGAACCCGAAATGGCTGGAATCCGTCCGAAGTTATCAGGTCCGGGTCAGCCGTTCCGCGATTTTGAGATCAAAGAAGAGTCAGGGCGCGGTTTGCCGGGTTTGGTTAACCTGATCGGTATTGAATCACCCGGTCTCACCTGCGCGCTGAGCATCGCCCGCCTGGTTGCTGACCTGGTTATTAAATAAAGAATAATAATTTTCCCGGGGGTTGTTCTTAGAGGTGGTTGCGCAGACGGTCAAACAGTTCTTTCTTTTTTGCTTCCTTCGCAGAAATATAGCGTTCTTCAATGTCGACCGCAATATCGGTAGAATAGCCGTTTGCAGCTAAATCGCTCTTCATGTTATCCAGCAGGTCATAGAATAACTGGTCAACATTCTTTTCCAGCATTCTGCCTGCCTGAATATATTTGTTCGAAAGTGAAAACTGGTCAAGCGTTCCCCTGCGCTCCTCGCGCCGGTACTCTTCAAGCCCCTGTTCCATCAGATCATCAAGGCGGCTGATTGCCTCATCCTGCAGGGAGACAAAGACAGGTTCGTAGTTGTTAAGAATACTTTCCAGGTCTCCGCCAGCCTCCACTGGCCTGGTAATGCCAAAATCACTGAAGAAAGCATCACCGAACTGGGCCCTCAACCTGCTTTCCAGTAGGGGGTTAAAACCGAGCACCACCGATAGGGTCAGTCCTCCGGCAAGCAGCAGCACAACTGCGACCAATATAAAAGGCCATTTTTTAAGGCGCGGTTTTTTTCTGCGGCGGCGGTAAACTTTTTTCCTCACTTAAGACCCAGCTCCTGTAAGATTAAATCAGTTTCCGTAAAATCAAGATAATAGTAATATGTTTCGTTGTCAATCCTTTCCTGGTAAACCATCTCTCCCTGGCCGGGTAAAATATAAGCGCGCATATCATCCAGCCCCTGGTTATAAAGAATATTGGCCAGTTCGAGGATGGTCCAGTCATCCATGCTGGTATAAAACTTGTCTTCAAGGTCTTCGATGATCTCCAGAATTTCCTCGCTCTCTAGGGTTTTAACCTGCTCAAGCATCGCCTTCAGCAGGCGCTGGTTACGGATAACCCGGTCGGCAGCCTGGTCTTCGGAACCCGGTTCGGGAATACGCGGATTCTGGCGGTGGCGCGAATAAGTCAGGGCCTGCTGGCCGTTAAGCCTCTGCAAGCCGGTTGGCAGCGCGCCGCTTGTGAGCTGGGCAAAATCCGGGTTAACATCCAGTTCTACTCCGCCAATCAGATCGATCATCTCAACAAAACCTTCAAAAGAGATACTGGCATAGGCGTGAATATCAATGCCGAGTAAATCTTCAACCGTGAAGGCAGCCAGGCGGGCCCCGGCATGATAATCGTTATCGTGACCCATACCGCGGTTGTTGGCCCAGGCCAGGTGATCCTGACCCGATTCTTTTTTGGCCCAGGTCTGGTTTGGCACAAAAGTATCCCTCTTGATTGATATCAGGGAACTGACATAGCTTTCCATATCATAAGATACAATCATTACAATGTCGGACATGCCGTGGTTATCCAAGCCGAGCAGAAGGATATTCGTGTGGGTAACCGGTTCTTTTGGTACCCATTCCGGGATTTCTGCTTCTAAAGGTTCTACCTGGGCGGAAGTTGTATCGCTGTTATAGAGGGCGGCGGTTCTATTCGGACCGAGGAAAAAGTTATAGGCGATAAATCCGGTCCCGATCAGCAGCAAAATAATAATGAAAGCAGTCCAGAATACAGATTCAGGAGATCTTTTTTTACGACCGAAGGACCTCCTGCTACTACTGCTTCTTCTTCGTCTGCTCATTTAAACCTCCGCATAGAGCAACGGGCAACCCGTTTCAGGGTGCCCGTTGAAATAATCAATATCGTTATTACGCAATCTCAGGTAACCTCTGCGGCCGGCTAGCGGCCAAACCACCTTATTCCAGCCGCTCCACCGATCAGCAGCCCTCCTGCAAGCAAGTAAGTCAGCAAGGTTGCTCCGCCTGTGGAAGGTGTTGCGGTAGGAGATGCAGCGGTAACAGTAACCGTGCAGGTAGCGGTAAAACTACCATCTTCAGTGGTAACCGTTATCGTCGCTGTGCCGGGAGCAACAGCTGTTACCCTGGCATCAGTCGATGTGGTGGCTACAACAGTGGCCACGTTGGTATTACTGGAAGCCCAAGAAAGATTTTGATTGGTGGCACTGGCGGGATTTACTGTCGCTCTCAGGTAATCGTAGTCACCGACGGTTAAAGCCAGTGTTGAACGACTGAGCGAAACGCTCTCAACCGGTACCGGGGAACTCTGGGCGCCGGCTATACCGCTTAAAACCAGGACGGCAACCAGCACTATTACCAGACAAAGCGAAAGTTTCTTCATCGCAAATACCTCCTTAAAATTGTCTCCCCGAATCAGATTTGCCTATTAATGTGCAACTTCTTCCGATTATTGTAACATATTTAACCCCATATGGGAAATAAAAAATAAATTATTGAAATTTTTCCTTACAAATTCCAATTTCTTTGACCCTACACACGGCAAACCTTATAATAGAGACTGGTAAAACAAGATAAGACAGGGGACGGTTCTCTGTCTTACCGGCCTAAGCCACCTGAGACAGGAATTCAGACAGGGGACGGTTCTCTGTCTCATCACAACAAATAGTTTTCCGGGCCTGGTTCCCGGTCATTGCGTTCCGGTTAACCTTTTTACACTTACTGTTACTTTATCTGAAAATAATCGAACAAGGTTGGTTGATAAAATAAATGCCTGTACTCACCCTATCGCAGATTGACAAAAGTTACGGTACCGATACAGTATTGAGCGGCATATCGCTCCAGCTGCAGCCCGGCGAAAAAGCAGGTCTGATCGGTCCCAACGGTTCCGGTAAAAGCACGCTGCTGAAAATAATAACCGGTGAAATGGAGCCTGACAGGGGTGAGGTGCATCTGGCCAGGGGAGCACGAATCGGTTATCTGCCCCAGCAGGCCGGGGATATTGCTGAGCTAACCCTGCGCGGCCATCTTGAATACCCTCTTCGCGATTTGATCAACTTAGGCCGGGAGATTGCAGCGCTGGAAAAAGAAATATCCGTCATTGCCGAAAAAGAAGGTCGCACCCCGGAACAGCTCCTCGAAAGATATTCCGAAATGGTGGCTCGTTTTGAAAACGATGGTGGGTACCAGTATGAAAGCAAGCTATATGGAGTAGCACGCGGTCTCGGTTTTGCAGAAGAAGATTTTGATCGGCCCATCGAAGGCTTCAGCGGAGGAGAGAAGACCAGGGCCCGTCTGGCCGGGCTACTCCTTCAGGAGTTGGACCTGCTGCTGCTCGACGAACCGACCAATTTCCTTGACCTTAGTGCCCTCGAATGGCTCGAAAAATATTTACGCGACCTAAACTGTGCCCTGCTCCTGGTTAGCCACGACCGGTTTTTCCTTGACCGGGTGACCGGAACAATTTTTGCCCTGCAGGGGCATAAACTGAAAACATACAGTGGTAACTACACCGCCTATCAGGACAAGCTGGAGCAGGAACGCCTGAGCACCGACCGTGAATATAAAAAGATGCAGCTGCTGAAAGAGCGTGAAGAGAGATTGGTGCGGGAAGCAAAGGCTGATGAGCGTTCAAAGAGGCAAGCCCGCAGCCGCCAGAAAAGACTGGATAAACTCGACACAGTCGAGCGCATTGAAGAAAGTCGCGGGTTTAAACTTGGCCTCGGTTACAGCGGGCGCAGCGGTCGTCTGGTTATCGAGCTTGACCAGGTTAGCCACAGTTTTGACCAAAATTCAATCATAAAAGATGTTTCCTTCGCTATTGAATGGGGTGATTGCATTGCCCTGGTTGGCCCGAACGGCGCCGGTAAAACAACCCTGCTGAAAATCATTTCAGGACTACTCAAGCCCTCGGCGGGAACAATTCGGCTCGGTCCGGCAGTGCGCATAATCTACTTTTCCCAGGAACAGGAACAACTGATTCCACACCATAATCTGGTTGAATCGATCACTAACTGCTCCGAGCTGGATGTTAAAGAAGCCCGCAACCATCTCGGTAAATATCTTTTCCGCGGCGATGATGTTTTTAAACAGGTTCGCGATTTAAGCGGGGGAGAGAAAAGCCGTTTGGCCCTGGCCCGACTGGCCCTGAGCAGCGGTAACTGCCTGCTGATGGACGAACCGACCAGCCATCTTGACCTGCCTGCTCTTGAAGAGTTGGAAAAAGTCCTGGCTGGTTACCCCGGGACCCTGATCATTGTCTCACACGATCGCTATTTCCTTAAAAATCTGGCCAACAGAGTTATCGAACTCGATGAGGGTCAGCTGACAACCTACAACCGCAGCTTCGAAGAATACCTGGAACTTAAAGAAAGCGGCGCCGCCAAACCGTTAGAAGAAGTAGAACAGAAAAACCTTGATAAGCAGAAACGGCAGCAGGAGCACCGACGCCGCCAGGCGGAACAACGTGCACTGCGCAGGTTGAAGGATGAGCATACCCGGTTGGAAAATGACATATCGTCAGCTGAAGCAGAAATTGCCGCCCTTGAGCAGGCTTTATCCGACCCCGAGCAGTATGGCGACCTTGAAAAACTGGCTGCCCTCGGTAAGAACCTCGAAGAAGCGCGAAACAGCCTCGACGAAATGCTCGCCAGGTGGGAAACCCTGTCCACCGAGCTCGAGCAATAAAAATAAGACAGGGGACGGTTCTCTGTCTTACGCTTTCGCACTTAAAAATATTTGTTTTCTTTTACTTTAAAGCAGGTTTTCCCTGTCAAGAGGGAAAATATATTAATAAGACAGAGAACCGTCCCCTGTCTTATTTTTGGAATAAGAAAAAAGGAGATAGATCAAATGCCGAGACGAGCCAGGAGAAAGAGTAAAAGCGGAATATATCATATCATGCTCAGAGGTATCAACCGGCAGGACATATTTATTGACAGGGAAGATTACCGCAGTTTTCTTTTTACCCTGGCCCGGGCCAAAAAAGAAACAGGGTGCCGCATTTTCGGCTATTGCCTGATGAGGAATCATGTCCACTTGTTACTTCAGGAAGGCGAGGATCCTCTCGAAAGCACCATGAAACGAATCGGGGCAAGCTATGTATACTGGTACAATAGAAAATATAAAAGAACGGGCCATTTGTTTCAGGACCGCTTTAAAAGTGAACCTGTTGAAGACGATCCATATTTGCTTGTAGTCTTACGCTACATCCATAACAACCCCCTGGTTGCAGGACTGGTAGAAAAAGCTGGCGATTACCAGTGGAGTAGCTATAACGATTACCTGGTTGATTCCCCATCGTCGGATTTGACCGACACCGCTTTCATTCTTGGTATTTTTGACTCCGACCGCGCCAGGGCAAGAGAGTTATTCAAACAGTTCAGCGTTAAAAGTAACCGGGACCGCTGCCTGGAACACGATGAATATAGCCGCAGCTACTTGTCAGATAATGAAATTATCAGCATAATAAAGAAACATACAAGTCTCGATGATCCGACAACACTGAGGAATGCCGACAATAAAGTAAGAGACAGCCTGATCCGATCGCTGCGTGAAGAGGGAGCAACAATCAGACAGTTGGTTAAACTAACCGGAATCAGCAAAAGTATCATCGAAAGAACCTGAAACCAATAAGACAGGGGACGGTTCTCTGTCTTACGAAAATAAATTAAAATGCGGATATTGAATTGCAGTCTGGCCTGCTCGCCAGCTTTTGAAAGAATTATGCATTTAACGCTAAGCCATTGATAACAGTCTCCATGAAAAAGTAAGACAGAGAACCGTCCCCTGTCTTAAAAAGTTGCTGTTTGCGGCTGAGGGGCGATGGAGAAAATGAGACAGAGAACCGTCCCCTGTCTTATTGGTGGGGAAAGGGGGATAGAATGGGGCAGAGCGAGTTGTTGCTGACCACGCGAAGCGAGGAAGAGACCGGAGCGCTGGGCAGGCTCTTGGGCTCTCTGATTTACAGACCGCTTGTTGTTGCTCTCGAAGGTGAACTCGGTGCTGGCAAGACTGTTTTCGTCAGGGGAGCCGCAGCCGGCCTCGGGGTGAGAAGCCAGGTTTCCAGCCCCACCTTTGTCCTGATGAAAATTTACAAGGGTCGCCTGCCTCTCTACCATTTTGATTTCTATCGTCTTGCAGAAGATGAAGAGCTCGATGAACTTGGTTTTGATGAATATCTGCCCGGTGACGGGGTTGCTTTTATTGAATGGGGAGACCGCTTTCCCGCTATACTTCCGGCAGAGTTTTTGCAGGTAAAAATAGAAAGAGTATATGACAATCAGGGAGAGGGACGCTGTTTCCGGTTCATCCCCAATGGTACTGAGGCAACAAAAATTATTGATAACATGCAGCAAAAAATGACCCGCCAGGCTGACGACACCCTGAATATTTAGCTTGCCCGCAACTTGCAGCGCGCTGCTTTATAGAAATGGAGCTTAATATGCTGATATTAGGTATAGACACTACAACCCTATCCTGCAGTGTAGCCCTGCTGGAGAACGATTCCATACTGGCCGAATTAACTTTAAACATCAAAAAGACCCACTCGGAGCGCCTGATGCCCCTGCTAGACCTGATGTTAAATGAAGCCGGTATTGCCAGGGAAGATCTTGAAGCAATAGCGGTTGCCGCCGGCCCGGGATCATTTACCGGCCTGCGCATTGGCGTTTCCACTGCCCGCGCCCTGGCCCAGGGCCTGCGTATTCCTGCCGTTCCCGTATGCACCATTGAAGCCCTGGCCGACATTGTCCCCTCACCGGGAGCCCTGATTTGCCCCCTGCTTGACGCCCGCCGCTCCCAGATTTACACCGCTCTCTACCGCCGCCAGGCCGAACCGCCCCACAACCTGCAAACCTTGATCAAACCCGCTGCGCTATCTTTAACTGACCTTACTAAAGCATTGCAAAAACATGATCAACCTGTTATCTTTGTCGGAGAAGGATTGCACAGTTATGCCGAAAAATTAACTGATCTTATGGCCTGGCAGGCAGTAGTCACAGCAGCTCCACACCGGCTTTGCCGGGCATCCCTGGTTGCTTGCCGGGGACGACGCCTGCTACAGCAAAACCCTGACCGGCCTTATGAAGAATTACTGCCCATTTACCTGCGCAAGCCCGAGGCGGAACGTTTGGCGGCAGAACGTCAAGGAGGCTCTGAATAAGCATAAGATGAATCTGCCCTTTAACATCGAGATAATGACAAAAAATGATCTGGATGAAGTTACAGCAATCGAGAATTCTTCGTTCAACCAGCCCTGGACCCTGCAGTCTTTTAAAACAGACCTGCAATACAATCGCCTTGCCTATTACCTGGTTGCCCGTCACGAAGACAAACTGGTCGGCTACATCGGCGCCTGGATTGTCTTAGATGAGGCGCACATCACCACCCTGGCGGTCGACCACGCCTATCGTCGGCAGGGAGTGGCCAGTTGCCTCATCCAGGCCTTGATCGACGAAGGGGTCCGGCGCGGTATTTCCAGCCTGACTCTGGAAGTGCGGCCGAGCAACAAGGTGGCCAGAAGCTTTTACAAAAAGTGGGGTTTTTCCGTGCGCGGCAGGCGTAAACGCTACTATACTGATGAAGACGCCCTGATCATGTCGCGAACCGAGGCCCCCCGGGCCGCCGGGGTAGTCATCAGCGAAGTAGAATCCCAGGAAGTGTAGCATCTACTGCAGCCCTTTCCTGCTTGTCTAAAACAACCAAAACCCGGCTAACATAAAAGTATCGCTTAACAGGTATAACTGGCATTAAATAAAGGAGATTGAAGTGCAGCAGCAAAACAAAGAAACCCTTATCCTCGGTATAGAAACTTCTTGCGATGAAACCTCCGCCGCCATAGTTGCCGACGGCAGCCGCACCCTGAGCAATATAGTCTCATCCCAGGTAGAGCTGCACGCCCGTTTTGGCGGGGTAGTTCCCGAAATCGCCTCCCGCCAGCACCTGCTGCTTGTTAATAGCATTATTGACGATGCCCTGACCAGGGCCGATCTCACCTTCAAAAATATTGATGCTGTAGCCGTTACCCAGGGTCCGGGGCTAGTCGGAGCCCTGCTGATTGGAGTAGCCACGGCCAAGGCCCTGGCTTACGCCCTGCGGCTACCCCTGGTTGCCGTTAACCATCTCGAAGCCCATCTCTATGCCAACTATCTAAGCGGGGCGCCCCGTGATTACCCTGCTGTTGTGCTGATAGTCTCAGGCGGTCATACCGAACTTCTGCTGCTGGAAGGGGCGGAGCAACTTACTGCACTCGGCTGCACCCGTGATGATGCCGCCGGTGAAGCTTTTGACAAGGTTGCCCGTGTTCTGGAGCTTGGCTACCCCGGTGGTCCGCTGATCGATAAAATGGCCACACACGGCAACCCTGCCGCAATCGATTTTCCCCGCGCCCTGCTGAATAACAACGGGGAAGATTATAATTTTGATTTTAGCTTTAGCGGCTTGAAAACTGCCGTGATTAATCACCTCTACCATGCCCGACGCCGAGGTGAAAATATAAACATCCCCGATGTCGTTGCCTCCTTCCAGGAAGCCCTGGTTGATGTCCTGGTCGAAAAAACGGTGGCTGCTGCCCGGGCACACTCTGCGAAAGTAGTTATGCTTGCCGGCGGAGTAGCGTCAAACAGCCGCCTGCGCCTGCGCCTCCAGGAGCAGTTGAAAAAGGACCTGCCTGCAGTTATTCTGCATCACCCTCCCCTGGAACTCTGCACTGACAATGCTGCCATGATTGCTGCCGCCGCTTACCCTCACTACCTAGCCAGACGTTTTGCTCCCCTGAATCTAAATGCCCATCCCGGCCTTAATCTCTGCAGCCCGGGATAAAACCCTGCCGCCTGCAGCTATTCCCTGAGCCAACCTTTGGCAACCCTTAACCTCACCACCAAGCTGAACCTGTATAAACTTCCACAATCATAGTTCTTGATCAATGTCTGTTAGTGATAAACAATTTAAGTCGACATGAAACAAGAAATCCAATATTATGTTAACAACTCTCTGTTTTTGTTCATAACTACCCCAAAAAAGCCAATTTCGAGCATTACCCTGTGGATAACTCTGTGCATGGTGTGGATTACTTTTACTGGAATTGTTGAAACCCGAACAAAAATGGACACTTTCAGAGCAAAACCCCTGTTCGTGGTGACATAATAACTTAACAAAACTATTTACGCTTAAAGATGTGAATAACAAGGGCAGAAAGGTCACCGAAAAACCGTAAAGCAGGGAGGTGGCCGATTATGTTATAATCCAGACAAATATCCACAAAAGGAGAAATAGCCCTTGTCACTGCCACAGCAATACAAACATATTCACTTTGTCGGTATCGGCGGTTATGGAATGAGCGCCCTGGCCTTTATCCTGCTCGATCAGGGTTACCCGGTCAGTGGTTCCGACATCAAAGAATCACCTCTCACAAAAGCCCTTTCAGAGCAGGGAGCAGTTGTTTATATCGGGCACGATGCCAATAATCTCGGCACGGCCGATCTGGTAATCTATTCAACCGCTATCGCAGCAGGAAACCCCGAACTGGATGAAGCGAGGCGCCGCGGCCTGCCGCTCTGGCACCGTTCAGAACTACTTGCCGCGCTGCTCAATAGCGCTTACGGCATTGCTGTTGCCGGGGCTCACGGCAAAACTACCACAACGGCCATGGTAGCCCTGCTCCTGGAACAGGGAGGGCTTGATCCCACTGCCATAATCGGTGGCGTATTTTCTGCATTCGGCAGTAATGCCCGCTCCGGTGGCAGTCGTTACCTGGTGGCTGAAGCTGATGAGAGTGACAGTTCTTTCACCCGCTACTTTCCGCAACTGGCTGTAGTTACCGGAATAGAGGCAGATCATCTCGAACACTACAACAACAACTATACATTGCTACAGCAAGCTTACCGCACCTTTCTCTCCCACCTGGACAGGGAAGGGATTGCCGTGCTCTGCGCAGATGATCCGGCCCTTGTGCAGTTGTCCGGTGAGCTTAGCTGCCGCCTTTCCTGGTACAGCACGGAGGCCGGAAGAGCGGAGGGGGGAGAATACTCTCAAACTGACAGCAGTGACAACAATGAACAATCGGCTGCCCATTTCCGCGCTGTCAACCTGCGCCTTGACACCGCATCATCAACCTTTGATCTCTATCGTGGTTCTGTGCAGCTGGCCAGTGACATAACTGTGGGAGCTCCCGGGCGGCACAATATCAGCAACGCCACCGCCGCGCTTGCTGTTGCTGCCAATCTCGGTCTCGATGTGGCTTCCTGTGCCTCTGTTTTGGCAAATTTTCACGGAGTCGGCCGCCGTTTTGAGCTGATTGGCGAAGTGAACGGAATCACTGTGATCGATGACTATGCCCACCACCCGACTGAGGTTAAGGCAACCCTGGAAGCGGCCGCTCTTTCCGGCAGACGGGTGATTTCGCTATTTCAGCCCCACCGCTACAGCCGCACCAAAAACCTTTTTGAACAATTCGCCGCCGCCTTTGATCAGGCTGACCGGCTCTACCTGCACGCAGTATATCCGGCCGGGGAGAAGCCCCTGCCTGGAGCCAGCGCTGCTGCCCTGGCAGGCCGTATCAGGGAACTGAACCCCAAGCTGCCAGTCTTCCAGGATGACGAGATTAGCGCCCTCGAGACAGCGATAGCCGCCGATGCTAAACCCGGCGACCTAATTATCACCATGGGAGCAGGCGACGTAACCTATGCCGCCCCCCGCATATTAGCACTGCTTAAAAAATAAGACAGGGGACGGTTCTCTGTCTTATCCTGATCTTGTCAAGGGCGAAGCAAAATAAGACAGAGAACCGTCCCCTGTCTTATCATCCCCTGTCTTATCCCTGTCTTAATATGATGCAGGGTGATGTGTTATAATCTTTAAGGGTAGAAAATTTTATCCGGTTAAACTTAAACAGTCGGGCGCAGATATCTGCGCCATTTGCTTTGATCTTGTTTGCTATAGCTATAAACCATGCTATAAGGAGTTTGCTCTTGTCCGGTTATATTGATTTGCACAACCATATTTTACACAATATAGACGATGGCCCCGCCACTTTAAGCGAGTCTGTTTTTCAGGCGCAGGCCATGGTAGAAGCAGGCTATTCAACCGTGGTAGTAACCCCTCATGTAGTCGAAGGCGAGCCGGTCCCGCAGGTTATCCTTGAGCGCCTCCGTGAACTGCAGCAGGAGCTCGACCGTCGTCAGATAAACCTCACCCTTTTGCCCGGTGCAGAACACCATATCGAGCCGCGCATTCTCGAACGCCTCCAGGCTGATCAGGGTCTAACCCTGGCCGGCAGCCGTTACCTGCTATTAGAGCTGCCTTTTAATCAACCATTGCCAATTTATACAGAAAAGTTGATTCACGACTTAACAGCCAAAGGTTACTGTGCCGTAATTCCTCATCCGGAAAGGACTGCCGCTCTGCAGGTCGATACCCGTTTAATTCATCGCCTGCACCAGTCAGGGGCAATTTACCAGCTTACCTGGGGTGCATTAACCGGCCGCCTCGGGCCCCGTCCCGAAAAAACAGCACGCCACATAATTGAAGCAAAAGTGGCTCATCTTTTTGCTACCGATGCCCACAACTTTGACGGTCGTCTCCAGGAAGTCGAAAAGGCGACAGCCCGGCTCGCCGATCTGCTCGGTTCCGACAAAGTCGATTCCTTTCTGCGAGAAAGACCCCTTGCTGTAATCAATGACCAGCCGCTCAATTTAGAACCGGCAGGCAAACCACTTCCACAAAAAAGTAAAAAATTTACCTTCTTTAAACGCTCGCACTAAGCACTTGCAGCAGCAAATCGAATGAAAACAGTATAACCAAGCAACTCTTGGACCGCGTGATAAAGACCTTGTTTATCAGCGAGCAGTAAAAAGACTATTTGAAAAAGAGTTGTAATGTTTCTTTCACCGATACCTCGTGCTATAATCGGTTCAACTAAATATTTTAAAAAGCAGGTGAACAAAATGGGTCACCCGGATCGCAGGCCGAAACGGGAACGTAAAAAAAAGAGACAAAAAATGCTCTCCCGCCGCAATCTTTACGAACGCACTCTCGATTTAACCCCCTACAACGCCGTCGGCCCCATGGTTAAAGGCGAAGAATTCACCATCAAATACAAATAAAATAAGACAGGGGACAGTTCTCTGTCTTATTTTAATTAACAACCACAAAACACTGCCACAATAAATTAAATAGCTCAGCCAGATCAACCAGACCAGCCCATGCTGATCGGAAAGGCACTTATCTGCCACCTTTCAGTGCGGGTTTTTTCGTATCACCGAAAGGAGAAAGAAGGCGGTTCAATAATAACCGGTCAGGGGTGAAAATTTGCATCTCCGGCGAATGAGACAGAGAACCGTCCCCTGTCTTATCCGCTGTTTTGTTCTCGGCTTATGGTTTACAGCGAACATGCGTTCGGGTATAATATGAGAAAACGAACTGGAGGTAGAGTGCGATAGACCTCGCCCGAATTATACCTGATATTGCCGCAATTGAACCTTACTACGGAGAAAATGGAGGAAACTGTACCCGAATCTATACCAGGCGGGGGTCTGTATTACAAGATAAGCGCAGGCCGATAACGGTTCTCAAACAGGCTGTATCCTTTTACGGTTATGCTCTACCCGCCCTGCGAAAAAAATATGGATATCTTCTTGGCTGCAGGCTTAATGTGCCGCTGCCCCTATCGGCAGACCTGGTATTAGTGCCCCTGAAAATGCGCAGGCCCAGGTTTGAACAGGACGGGGCTACAGGCTATATTAATTCCCGCGCCGTAAAAAATGTTGAGCCGTTCCGACCTGCAAACCCTAAACGGAAAACGAACACACCCCCGGGTATCAGATGCCTTCTCTACCTGCAGGGAGGAGCCATTCTGCACAGCTATTACTCAAAGCAGAACACTGAAAAACGCCTACTGAACGGACGCCTTGCACTCGCTCACTATTTCAGCCTGCAGAGTCGCGAAAGTAGAGGAGGGAACGGCCCGGTTATTGAACAGGCCTCAGCCGATGCCCTGGATAAAGTGGCAACCGCCAGCCGCATACTTTATGAACTACTCGTTGATCGGCCCAACCAAAACCTGGCCTGCGAATCAGTCAGGCAGGAATACTGGCCAGTCCCGGTCAACGATGAAACAAAGCAGCAGCCCTAATCCAACCCGACTATTAAAAAAGGGGCCCCGTTTACAGGGCCCCTGATTACTAAACTTGTTTCTGGTAGATGTAGGCGTCGTTAAAACCGGCTGCCCTCGCTTCAGATAACCTTTGCCGGGCATTTTCGATATAGGCAAATGCCCCTACCTGCACTGTGTATAGAATTTGAGGGTCAGCCGGCGTTCCACCCCCTGTGCAGTTGCCTTCGCCGGCAACACCGGCAGAACCCTCGGTTACAGCACCCCGCCCTTCTACTGTTATTCCCCCGGAAGAAGGAAGGAAGGAGGCAGCCGGATCCGTATACCCCTGCTTCACCAGGGCTTCCTTTACTCCCCGGGCTACACCTGCAGCCAGAGTTTCGCCGAAAATAGGTTCCCTCCAGATGCCCGCTTCGCGCACATTATCAATAAAGAGAGATTCAATCAGCACCGCCGGTACGGGGTTGTACTTCAACACGTAAAAAGAAGCCCGTTTTAAACCCCTGTCGACAATTTCCCAGCGCGCAAGCGACGCCATAATTTCTTTGTGAACCGCTTTCTGTATTCCCACGGCAGGATCCTTGGCCCCCAGGCCGCTGTAGATAAACGATTCAAAGCCCCTTCCACCACCGGCATTGGCATGCAGTGATAAGAAAAGGTCTGGCTCAGCCCTCCTGCTCATAGCCACCCGGTCAGCCAGGGATACGTAGGTATCCCGCTCACGAGTCATCAGCACTTTAACTCCATCAAGCCTGTCAGCCACTTTCAGAGCCAGTGCCAGGTTCAAGTCTTTTTCTTTCAAACCGTTATACGATGCTCCCGGATCATAACCGCCATGACCGGGATCCAGTAAAACAACTGGTTTACTCATTGTTCTCACCTCGTTATTTGTTAAATTATTAACTGCTCGCAGATTATTCTCCACGCTGCGCCCGCTATCTTCATCCGGTTAATGTTTTACGATTGCTTCCGACAGGGAATGGATGCTATCGGTTAACGTTTCCAGCTTCCCCTCCAAACGGATTAACAGGTAAATGCTCACCGCCACTGGAAAACCGAAATTACCAATAAGTACAACCAATTCCTCCATACCTTTCAACACCTCTCTTCTCGAAAAAACAGGGACGGCTCTATCTCACTCTTTCACCAGGCGCTACCGGAACCCCCGGTTCTACTGTAACTGCTTTCGGCTCCCAGGGAACAACTACCCATTCCCCCCCCGACCAATTAACCGGTTTTTATTTTCCAGCCCTGCGCTTGGTTTCTGATCCCCCGGGCTTAACCCTGGGAAATGAGACAGAGAACCGTCCCTTGTCTTATTTATTTAGAATTCACTTAAAACATCTACTGTTCTTGATACCACCTGGGCTCTTACCTTGCCGGTAATATCGCCGCCGGTTGTCTGGAACACATTCTTGTCTATGACCGAATCCATCACTGCTTCCACTTCAACTGCTGTAATTTCAGGGTTCGGATCGGTTACCGAAAGGGTGCTGTTGCGCCCCTCGGCGTTGCTGAAAATCATCTGCAGAGTTTCACTCATTAATTTCACCTCCTTTCATGCTGGCCTTTTTCACCCCCGCCCGCCTAACTCTCAACTTCCCCAACAACCCGGAAAAATCTTGAAGTTAAGCCCCCTCCCCGCAGGGAGAGGGGCAGGTTGAAACAGTCTTTTTACTCTTCTTCCAGTTCTACTTCATCCAGCCGGCGCACAGCTTCCAGGTTGTGCACCTGCAGGTCGCCAATCTCCTGGGCCAGCTCGAACAAATCTTCGTTGTCGGCTGCCGGCTTAACATTGGAGAAAGAGCGGGTGCGGTAAACCGGGTTCAGGTTTTCATCAAGCCCGGTGTTTAACCTCAACTGCAAACGGGCACTTACCGGTATAACGTTAACAGCCATTCTTACACCTCCTTTCCTCAAACGGGGCGGCCCCTGCTTTAAAATCCACTCATAATCCCGGCTTTACTGCCGCCCTCTCTGCCAGGCATGTGCCATTTTAGCCCGCCATAACCATTACTGGCAAAAGCCGGGTTGCAGTTAAAAAGTGGTGGGAACAGGCTAACTCTAACACCGACTTGCGCCAACTCGAACAAAAAGATTAAGGGTTAGCGCAACTCGAACATCGAGTTAGGCCAACTGGTAATCTTCAATTAAATAAAAAATCACCATTCCACCCAAAAAAGTTGCAGCCAGGTGGTGATTGTAATATTATGGGTATATTAAAAACTGAATAACATCTGGATATATCTGAGCAGCACTGAACACACTCTAATTGAAGCACCATACACTGAAAGGATGATATATGCCGTGAACAATAATGCGCCGCGCCGTATGCTTGCCATTTTGCTTGTTACCCTCTTTATCCTTAACCTGTTACCCCTGTCTGTTGTTGTCGCAGAAGAATTGCTCCCCGGAGAACATACTGAAAGCAGCCCCGGTGAAGAAAGCGAGGCGGAACCTTCACTTCTGCAGGACCAGGCTTCACAAGAAGCAACAGACGCTTGCGGCCAGCTTCCCCCTGGCTCAAACCCTAATGAACCCGCAGTACCACCGGAGCAGGATTCCGACCCCTGCCCACTCGGAGAACAATCTCCGCTTTCCGAACCGGATACCCCGCCTGCCGGAACCGAAACAGCATCCACCCCGGAACCGGTTTCCGCCCCCAATCCGGATGAAGCCCCGCCCCTCGAACCAGGCAACTCATATGTAGCCACGGTAATTCCGGAGGACGGCAAGGAAGTGAAAGCCGGTGAAGAAACCACCCTGACCGTAACCTTTACCGAGGTGGGCAGCGATACCAACACTGCATCCGCCCGGCTCTATATACCCGATACTTTAAGCGTTAACCGCAACGAAGAACTGGAACCCACCCCGGGCTGGGCCTATAGCTGGGAGGACCCCCAGCCAAACAGCAGCTTCAGCGCAGTGCTTTCGCTCTGGGCCATTCTTGAAAGCGCCATCCTCGGCCGCAACCAATCTGTTTCAGTCGATATATCGGTAACTGCCTCAGCAGATGAAACACACACTTTTCAGGCTGAAGCCTGGCAAGACCGAGCCGTCGAAAACGGTAGCGGCACGGGGATTGGCTCCTTTCCCAATGAAAAGGCAGCCGGTTACAGTGAACCGCGAATCAATGTGCCGGTCAGTAGCGCAGAAGAACTTGACTCTGTTCGTCAGAACCTTAACTGGCACTACGTTCAGCAGCAGAATATTGATCTAAGCGCTTCTGCCGCGGGGCAGGACTGGCAGCCGATCGGCAGCTCCGCCGCTCCCTTTGCCGGGGCCTACAACGGCGGCAATCACACTATCAGCAACCTGACTATCAATAATCCTGACGAAAACTATAGGGGGCTGTTCGGACAGGCCGACCCAACCTCAATAATCTGCGACCTTACCCTGGAAAGCTTCTCAATTGAAGGTAAACAGTTTGTCGGCGGCCTGGTCGCCTGGCTGCAGGGCGGTGTAATTCGCAATGTAAGCGCTTCAGGTGCTATCACGGCCAACAGCTCATATGCCGGAGGCATTGCCGGCAGAAACTACGGCGGCTTAATCACTAACAGCCACACCAATGTAACAGTACAAGGCACAACCCTGGTCGGGGGTCTTTGTGGCCAAAACTATGAAGGGCAGGTAGTTAATTCTTCCGCAGCGGGCACCTTCAACGGAAACAGCCAGGTTGGCGGCCTGATCGGTTCCAACTTTCGCAGCTTGGTTAAAGGCTCAAACTCCTCCGGGTCAGTAAACGCTACATTAACCGGTGATGCCCAGGCCGGAGGGCTGATCGGTTATAACCGCAATGACAGTATAGTGAATAACTGTTTTTCAACCGCAGCAGTTTTTGCCGTAACGGGCAGCAGGGCCGGCGGCCTGGTCGGAGAGAACAACAGCTCTGCTATAAACTTCAGCTATGCTACAGGCGCGGTTGATGGTATTTCTGAACTGGGCGGACTTGTCGGCTGTAATTTCTCGGACGGGGAGGTTTCAAACTGTTACGCCACCGGTAATATTAGCGGTACCAGTATGGTCGGCGGTCTGGCCGGCTTAAATGCAGGCACAATTGCTTCCAGCTATGCTCTCGGCACCGTTACGGCAGAAAGCGCTTCCGGAGGCCTGGTCGGAGCCACGAATAACCAAAACAACGACGGTTTTTATGACAATAACCAACCGGAAAACAACCTGGGTAACCCTTTATCGGTGACAGCTTTAAAAACTCTTTCTACATATAGCAATGCCGGCTGGAGCATAGCCGATCTGGCTGAATTTGACTTATCAGACCCCTCTGCCTATTACTGGTATATTGAACCAGGCATCAGCTTCCCTACCCTCTGGTGGCAGCACCTGCCGCCTGCCGAACCCCCGTTAGAAGAAGGGGAGGAGGGGCAGGGTAATAACCCGCAGCCTGCCCCCGGTCCCGGAAATTTTAATGAGAATAGCAACTACAATAATCCCAATAACCTGTTCCATTTACAGCTACTAAACAGGCAGACGGCTTTTGGTATCCCCGGTTTCCTGGTAATGACCGGTTCTGCCCGCACCAGCGGAAAGCCCCTGTTTAACTCTTACCTGGTTACCAGCGGCAGTTCCAGCGATCTTTTTCAGGCCGAAGCTGCTTACAACAAAGCTTTTAGTAACTATATTTTTCTTAAAGAAACTAATCCGCTTGCCGTTCACCCGCTACATTTGCTCGATCTGGCTTTAGCCCGCGCAGCCATTCTGGCCCTGCACCTGCGTTTAAACTCTGACCTGGCTCTGTTGCCGGCAGCCCAGGAAGCTTATCGTCAGAGCTTACAGCTGTTCAACCAATACAGCCACCTCTTAACCGAAAGCCAGAAGCTGCAGGCAGAAACCATGCTGAGCGAAATCTGGAAGGTGCTTAGCAACTTAAACATACAGCAGTTAAGGCCAATAATAGTAGGCGGTTTTTCTGTCGAAATATACTGATGAGGCTTATTCTACTCGTGATATTGACATTATTTCAGATGAAAGAAATAGAGTTGTGAAAATGCTTAGAGATTTAGGCTTCACTGCTGACGAGAGGCACATGGTGAATGAGGCACATGAAATAGCGATAAAATTTCCTGATGATGAACTGGCTGGCTCATACAAAAAGGTGAAAGTAATCAATTTGGATGAGCAAGGGAATCTATACGTTTATGTTATATCCCCGGAAGACATTATTATGGATAGGTTGCGAGCATATTTATACTGGCGTGAAGGTTATTCCAAGAAGTGAGGAATGCAAATATTAGCTCTTTATTACAATCAGTTAGATAAAGCATACATGACAAAAGTTGGCAAGGGTTCTGCAACAGAAGAAGAATCAAAGCAAATAAATAAATGGTTTAAAGAAATTGAAAGCCTGCTTGATAAATAGATATATTATCAAAATGCAGATAGCTGAAGAAATAGAACTGCAGCACAAACAATTTGAAAAAATAGCCGCTGAAAATGAAAAAATCTATGAGATGCTATTATCTTAGTAACGCTCCATCCCCCTCCGCTAGTATATTACCGGCAACTCTTCAGGTGCTAAATAAACGCTGCGGGCAAGCACTCCGGTAAGATAATACTGCAATTACAGTCCACCATCAAGCCGGTGGAACCACTGAAGCCAAGCGCGCCAAACACCATAAATAAATTATGCCAAACAACTGAAAAATAATTAGCCAAATCACTGAAAAGTGTTGCTGCGGTTAGAAATATCTTATATAATCAAGGCGAGGTGGAGTAAATGAAATGGTATCGAAATAGGATTGCCGACAAATTATTGCAGGATAAGCTGGAAGCTAAAGGTGCGGTGCTAATAGAGGGTTCAAAGTGGTGCGGGAAAACTACGACAGCCAGCCAAATTGCCGAAAGTATTCTATATATGCAGGATCCAGCAAAAAAAGCTCACAATTTAAAAATGGCCGAGATTGATCCTGCCTTGTTGTTGGAAGGCGATACGCCGCGATTGATTGATGAATGGCAGCTTGCACCTCAGTTATGGGATGCTGTTCGGTTTGAGGTAGATAAAAGAGACCAGTTTAACCAATTTATCCTAACCGGTTCTTCAGTTCCAGTTGCTGACATGACAACATCACATTCAGGCACGGGCAGAATATCAAGAATGACCATGAGGCCAATGACTCTCTACGAATCTGGCGATTCAAACGGATCAATTTCTCTAGGTGAACTATTTAGTAAGCAACAAGAAATCGCTGTTAAAAGTGCATTAGATATCCGCCGCATTGCATACTTGATCTGCAGGGGGGGGTGGCCCAAAGCGCTTGATCAAAGTGAAAGGATAGCTCTCCGGCAAGCCTATGATTACTATGATGCTGTTGTCGAATCAGATATCTCAAGTGCGGATGGAGTAAAAAAGAATCCGCAGCGGGTAAAACTATTAATGCGCTCACTATCAAGATTTACTGCTTCAGATGCCAAAGTCACCAATATAAAGTCTGATATGGTCTCTAACGATCTTGATTCACTCGATGAGAACACTATCTATTCGTATATTAACGCCTTAATAAGAATATTTGTCGTTGAAGATTTGCCGGCATGGAGCCCTAACTTAAGATCGCGAACTGCTATCAGGACATCAGGTAAGCGGCACTTTGTCGATCCCTCAATTGCAGTAGCAGCACTCGGTATAGGGCCTGATGATCTGCTGAACGATTTAAACACCACCGGTTTGCTTTTTGAATCAATGTGTATTCGAGATTTAAGAGTGTTTGCAGAAGCCCTGGACGGAACGGTATACCATTACCGTGACAAAGCAGGCCTTGAATGCGATGCAGTTGTCCACTTGCGCGACGGTTCCTATGCGCTAATAGAGGCAAAGCTCGGTGGCAGTGAAATTGAAGATGCTGCCAACAACTTGATCGCATTGAAAAACAAGATCGACACCGACCGCATGAAACCGCCTTCTTTCCTCATGATTCTAACAGCTACAGGATACGGCTATCAAAGAGAAGACGGGGTCTATATCGCTCCAATCGGATGTCTCAAAAACTAAATCCAAGAAGTGTCAACGGGGGACGGGGCGCTCTGACATGTGGATTGCGTGTCAAGTATCCTGTCCTCAGCCCCATCCCCCTCACCGCTGGAAAACTACCGGCAGCTTTTTAGGTGCTAAATAGGCACTGCGGCCAAGCATCCCGGCAAGATGAAACTAAAAATCGCTGCCACTGACAATAAAGCAATTATTTCTTGACAACCTTCCCCTCTCGGGTTATTATAGTTCACAAGATGAACAATGCTTTATTTGCTATATTTTTGAACTGTTCAATTGCTTTTTATTTTAATATGTAGGGGCGCAACATACCGCACCCGATAGTGCCTGTGGGGACAGGGTGCCCTGACACGTGTTTTCCGTGTAAGGTACCCCGTTCCTCTGGCACTAATGAATTAAATAGTTGTTGCATTTAACTGGTTTTATATGGTTTTGTAGGGGCGAAGCGCGCTGCGCCCGATAGTGTCCCCTGGCACTAAAAAAAGAATCGAGGTTTCTTTGTGGAAAGTGAATACCAGATTCTAACCCACCTGCAGGAGAACGAGATAACCACTCAACGCCGTATCTCCTCGAATACCGGTCTTTCCCTGGGCGCGGTCAATCTGCTCTTAAAAAAAATGATCCGCAAAGGCCTGGTCAAGGTGGAAAAACTCAATGCCCGCACCATGCGCTATATCCTCACCCCCCAGGGAATGAAAGAAAAAACCAGGCTAACCTACCAGTTTGTCCGCAGCTCATACCGTCAAATCTTAAATATCACCAATGCTGTGGAAAACCTGATCACCGCTGAACAATCAACCAACGGCAATCAAGAAGTAGTGCTCTACGGCCCTGCCGACGAAATAGAAGCAATATTAAAAAACACTTTACGCGGTTTAAATATCAAGCCGCTCATCAAGCGCCCGGAAGAAGATAACTACAAACCAACACCCGAACAGCTAATTTTAACCTGGCGCCACGAAGACGAAGAAACCCTGCCCGCTAACAGCGGCGCAGTAAACATAATGAACCTGGTATAACTAAGCATGGAGGAATGATTAATATGTCAAAAATTGAGACATTAACTGAAAGTATTGAATCTCTTTCGAAAGATGAACAGAGAGAATTGGTAAAAAAGCTTCTTGAGAAAATGACCAGCGATGAAATTAGAATGCTACTAGAAAAAATAAAAGACAACCAAGAGCTTATAGGAATACTAAAAACAATTGAACCGGTTTTTCAAGATTGGGTTAATGAAGAGGACAGCATCTATGACAGTTTATAAACGTAGGGATATTATACTTGTACCATTAAAGAAGAATTTGAAATTATTATAAGTAAGTTGGTTGAGCTTTTTAAATCCGAATAGTTTACTAAGGTGACTGCGGGGACGGTTCGAGCGTCACCGTAGCGTAGCGAAGGTCCGAAGGGCGAAGCCCGAGGGAAGACGATGGAACTGTCCCCCTGTCACCTTCAACAATGATAGATGTGTCCGCCCCACTTGCTGATGTGCTAACCGCTTTCCGGCAAGCCCTGGCATCCTTATGCCCTTTGATTAACACCTAAGTTCAAGGAGAGGATTACATATGAAATTTTTAATTACCATTTTTCAAGACGAAGATGGCGTGTATATTGCTGAGTGCCCCTCAATACCAGGCTGTTTCAGCCAGGGTGCCACTGAGCATGAAGCAGAAAAGAATATACAGGAAGCAATCAAGGAGTGTCTTGAGGTACGTGCAGAAAAAGGGATACCTCTTACTGTGGCTGTTAAACAAGTAGAGGTAGCTCTGTAATGCCAGCTATCCCGTTATTAAAACCATCACAAGTAGTTAAAGCCTTTGAGAATTTGGGATGGGAAGTAGTTCGCCAAAAAGGCAGTCATATAATTATGACCAGAGAAGGGCATATTGCTACCTTGTCAATACCAAAGCACAAGGAAGTTGCACGTGGGACACTTAGAGGTTTAATAAACCGATCTGGTTTAACAGTCGATGAATTTCTTGATGTGCTTTAGTATATAAAAATTTCCGGAGGAGCATAAAGTGCCTGCGGGATGAAGGTGACCGTAGGGGCGGTTCGAGTGTCACCGAATTGCACTTACCGGGGACATTCCTCTGTAGGAGGTGTGTCCCCACCAGGACGATGGAACTGTCCCCCTGTCACCTTCATCCGTCCCACTTGCTGATGTGCTAACCGCTTTCCGGCAAGAATTGGATGCCCTGTGCCCAAAAACAAGTCCCCATGAAGATATCGGCAGCACTGAAATCTACGCCCACGTCGGCATCAGCGATGTCTGCAACGCAAAAGGAAACTCACCCCCTGGGGTAGTTGAGGATAAGAGTTAATTCGCTCCTCTTGACAAATAGAACTAATTAGTTATATTATTAAAATGAAAAGGATATAGTAACTAGATGTTCGAAATCGAAATATATGAAGACGCAAAAGGAAACTCACCAATCTCAGATTATTTTGAGAGACTTAACGAAAAAGCTCAGACCAGCAAAAATGAACGAATTCGGTTGAAAAAAATATCTGAATATATAGAGTTGCTAAAGCATTATGGTACAAGAATCGGGTTGCCGGTTACTAAACATATAGAAGATAAAATATGGGAGCTCAGGCCAACCAATGATCGGATACTGTTTGCTCATTGGAAAGGGAATACATTTATATTGCTTCATCATTTTGTGAAAAAAACTAAAAAAACACCAAAAAGTGAAATAGAAAAGGCCAAGCACAATTTAAAAGATTTTTTGGGGAGGAGTCAGTAAAATGAGTACAAAAACCAGAAAATGGGAAGATGTATATAACAATTTAGACTCCTTAACTCCTGAAGATAGGGATGAGATTGCACTTAAAGTTAAGATAGTTGGAGAAATATTAAAAGCACGTAAAGAGAAAGGGATAACCCAAGCAGAGCTTGAAGCTATAAGCGGAGTAAAGCAAAGTTTTATCGCAAGGCTTGAAAATAATAGAATGGATCCGCAGCTCACCACAGTATTAAAAGTGCTTAAGCCTTTTGGATTGACCTTGTCTGTGGTTCCAATTGATTCATGTCAATTTGAGGAAAAGAGCAATTGTAGGTAGAGAGATGTTTGTCCTGGATAAGTGTTCAAAATGCGCAAAATTAGATTGGAAATGAGCTATTGGCATTTGCAAAGCGCCCCGTGGATTAACCACGAGGGCGCTTTGCATTGAAGTATAGATAAGTTGCAAACATTGTTAAGTAGATGCGCGCAATACTTTATTAAGGCAAAAATTGTAGCGGCACAGCTTGCGGTGCCCTTAATTAAAAGGAAGCGAGTAACATGTCTAATCTAAGGGAAAAAGCTCATCAAATAATTGACAGCTTGTCAGATAAAAGATTGGAAGATATCTATGAATATCTGCAGTTTATTAAACTTAAAGACAACCAAGAACTTATAGGAATACTAAAAACAATTGAACCGGTTTTTCAAGATTGGGTTAATGAAGAGGACAGCATCTATGACAGCTTATAAACGTAGGGATATTATACTTGTTCCACTAAAGAAGAACTTGAAGTTATTATAAGTAAATTGGTTGAGCTTTTTAAATCCGAATAGTTTACTAAAGTGCCTGTGGGACGGGGTGCTCTGACACGTGTTTTCCGTGTCAAGTACCCCGTCCCACTGGCACTTTAGTGGCACAGTAATACGCTTCTTAATACAAAAACCTGAATCGAGGCCACAAATTTTGCGCGATACAATAAAAAAACTGAGAGGAATCCTTACCCGCCGCGAAAAAATACAGGTTGGCCTACTGCTGATCGCTATTATCGCTATGGCCTTTTCCCAGGCTATCGGGGTCGCCTCTGTGCTGCCCTTTATCAGCCTGGTGATGGACCAAAATATGGTTTTCGAAAACCGCTGGCTCAATATGGCATATGAAACATTTAATTTTACCAGCGTCAACCGCTTCATCATTTTTATCGGAGTGGCTATGTTCGTAATCATATTTTTCTCAAATGCCATTTCAGCCTTTGCCACCTGGCTGAAACTGCGCTTTGTCTGGATGAATAACCACCGACTTTCCAGACGCCTGCTTGAAAAATACCTGGCTATGCCCTATGCATTTTTCCTCAACCAGAACAGCGCTGATTTGAGCAAGAATGTTTTAACTGAAGTTAACAACCTGACAAACAGTTTTCTTATTCCCTTACTTAACGTTATTACCCGGGGCATGGTTACACTAATTATGCTGACAATGCTTTTCTGGGTAGATGTTGCAGTTACTGTAATTGCCATCCTGTTCCTTGGTGGAGCATACATCCTGATTATTCTCAGGGTTAATCGCAACCTGAAAACTCGGGGTAAACTGCGTATAGAAGCCAACCAAATGCGTTTCAAAGCAGTCAGTGAAGCCTTCGGGGGTATTAAAGAGATCAAGGTAATGAACCGTGAACCCTATTTTCTCGATCGCTATTCGACCTATTCCTACCGGTTAGCCCGCCTGATGTCCTGGAATGCAGTTATCGGACAGATTCCCCGTTTTGCCCTTGAAGCTATCGCTTTTGGAGGCATTATAGTTTTTGTCCTGGCCCTGCTTTTAACCAGGGAGAATGCCGGCCAGGTTATACCCCTGGTCAGTTTATTCGCTTTTGCCGGATACCGCCTGATGCCTGCCTTGCAGGATCTTTTTACTTCCTTCGCGCAGATGCAGTTTAACCGGGCAGTTTTGGATCGAATCTATACAGATTTTAAACGCAAGGAAAAAGATCTTCCCACAGGAACATATGCAAAACTAAATAAAGACGATGCGATTTACCTGAAAAAAGAAATCTCCCTGAATGGAGTTTCTTTCAACTACCCCAATACAAAAACACCTGTCATATCAAACCTTAACCTAATCATTCCGGTGAACAGCGCTGTAGCTTTTGTCGGCCCCACCGGGGCCGGAAAAACAACCCTGGTTGATATAATCCTCGGCCTGCTCACCCCCGGCGAAGGTAAACTTCTTGTTGACGGAGTGGTAATTAATAAAGACAATATCATCAAGTGGCAGAAAAATATCGGTTATGTACCCCAGCATATTTATTTAAGCGATGATACTGTAGCCCGTAATATAGCATTCGGAGTTGCCGACAGCGATATAGACCAAAACTCCTTGGAAAAGGTTGCCCGCATAGCCAATATACATGATTTTATTACCAATGAAATGCCGGAAGGATATAATACTCTGGTTGGAGAAAGAGGTATTCGCCTTTCCGGCGGCCAACGCCAGCGTATCGGTATAGCCCGGGCTTTATACCACGACCCGGATGTACTGGTATTCGATGAAGCTACCAGCGCTCTCGATGGAGCTACAGAAGATGCAGTACTGCAGGCTATGAATAATGCTGCAGAACTTAAAACACTGATAGTAATTGCCCACAGACTGACCACAGTAAAGAACTGTGACAAGATTTACATGCTTGAGAAGGGCAGAATTACTGCAGAAGGTAGATATGAAGAACTGCTTAGTTCCAATGAGCAGTTTAAAAGTATGGCAAAAAATGTAGATAAATCTATCAACCAAAAAAATGACTAAGAAAATTGAGTATATAAAAATTAATAATAGATTAGTGCGTTTATTAAGGATTTATCGGCGCTTTGAAAATAAAGTAAAGTATGGATTAAATGCTCCAGTGCATAGAGAGCATATCTGGATCAATCCTGCTGATTGTAATTTATACTTAGAGCCATCAGTAATAAATAAAATGTTTAATTGTACTAGTGTAAGAGATACTTCAGGAAGAGTTATTGTTTCAGCCTGGCCCGATTGTTTTGCTTATCCTGTTGACGATTTTGTTAAGATCAATTATTGCATCAAGCATTGGGTTGAAGGACAAACCTGGGAGCAAGCCGGGGCATTTGAGTATATGATATCTTTGATAAAGAAGAAAGGCGAAGTTGATGGTTGTAAAAATATTGAAGATATAATAAAACGTTACGATAATTTAGATAAGATTTATTCTATGGTGAAAAAAGAAAGAAAGTTAAGAGACGCAAAAGATATAGATGATGACTTGCATAGGCTCGGAGGTGAGCCTATTATACATATTGGTCCGGAAGGTATTCTATATTTCAGTGGAGCAGGTAGTCATAGGTTTGCCATGGCAAGAATAATTAGATTACCATTAATTGAAGCTGAGCTAGGCTGTATCCATGCATCTGCGATACAGCACCTGCAAATATATCGACAGAATAAAAGACCTTGATATTTTTTTTATGGTATTTGATGAAGCTACGAAGGATGCAGTACTGCAGGCTATGAATAACGCAGCAGAACTTAAAACACTGATAGTAATTGCCCACAGACTGACTACGGTGAAAAGTTGCAGTAAAAATTTACCTGCTTGAGAAAGGCAGAATCGTGGCCGAAGGCACCTATGATGAGTTGATGCAGAGCAACGAAAAGTTTTAGAAGATGGCCAAGGTGGGCACAGGCACCAACATTTCAGGCAGCAGCAGTTGAAGGAGAATTGTTAATGAAACGAATTCTGGTAACAGGTGGCGCAGGTTTTATAGGTTCACACCTTTGCGAACGATTACTTGAGAAAGGCGAAGAAGTATTATGCTGTGACAACTTTTTTACCGGCCAAAAGCGAAACATTTCGCACCTTTTAGGTGAACCAAGATTTGAACTAATCCGGCATGATATTACCTTTCCCCTTTACCTGGAGGTCGATGAAATTTATAATCTGGCTTGCCCGGCCTCACCGGTTCATTACCAGTTTAACCCGGTGCAAACAATAAAAACCAGCGTGCATGGCTCAATTAACATGCTCGGGTTAGCCAAGCGAACCAAGGCAAAAATATTACAGGCCTCAACAAGCGAAGTTTATGGAGATCCGGAAATCCATCCACAGGTTGAAAGCTACTGGGACAATGTTAATCCAATCGGACCCCGTGCCTGCTATGATGAAGGCAAGCGATGTTCTGAAACACTCTTTATGAGTTACTATCATCAAAACAATGTTCCAGTAAAAATAGCCCGTATATTTAACACATACGGGCCCAGGATGCACCCCGACGACGGCAGGGTTATTTCAAACTTTATCGTTCAGGCGCTGGGTAATGATCCAATTACAATTTACGGGGATGGCAGTCAAACCCGTTCTTTTTGTTTTGTTGATGATACAGTAAGCGGGTTGATTGAATTAATGCAATTGCCGCGTGATTTTACCGGCCCGGTAAACCTTGGCAATCCAGTGGAGTTAACAATCATGCAAATCGCCAGGCTGATCATAGAGCTCACCAGCTCATCATCTACAGTTATATTTGAACAACTGCCTGAAAATGATCCGGTTAGAAGATGCCCTGACATCACCCTGGCCAATGACTTAATAAAGTGGCAGCCTTCAGTCCAGCTAAAAGAGGGCTTGCTGAAAACAATCGACTATTTTTCTAAGTCGCTGCAGGAGCCGACAAATAGTTATAAGAAAAGAAAACTTTAAAATCACTGGTTGATCAGAAAGGGATACGAATTGAAGTTATCGGTAGTCGTTCCGGTTTATAACGAAGTTGATACAATAAGAACAATAATTGACCGCATAAAAGCATCAACAGTCAGCAACCTTGAAATTATCGTTGTCGATGACTATTCAACTGATGGCACCCGAGAAATACTGAAAAAAGAAATCAGCCAAGAGGTTGACCATCTGATCTATCATGATCGAAACTATGGTAAAGGCGCTGCTTTAAGAACGGGTTTTAAAGCAGCAACCGGCGATTGTGTAATTGTTCAGGATGCTGACCTGGAATATGATCCTGCTGACTACCCGCTTTTAATAGCTCCCATCGAAGCCGGTAAGGCCGATGTAGTTTACGGGTCAAGATTTGCCGGCACAGGCCCGCACAGGGTCTTGTATTTCTGGCACTATGCCGGTAACAGGTTTTTAACCTTACTATCCAATATGTTTACAAATTTGAACCTGACTGATATGGAAACCTGTTACAAGATGTTCAGGCGCGAGATCATCCAATCAATTACTATAAAAGAAAACAGGTTTGGTTTTGAGCCTGAAGTAACAGCAAAAATTGCGAGAATGAAATGCAGAATCTATGAAGTGGGCATTTCATATTATGGTCGTACCTACGAAGAGGGCAAAAAAATTGGCTGGAGGGATGGCTGCAGGGCAATATATGTAATTTTAAAGTACGGTATTTTTGTAAGAAAGGATTAAATGTTACAGCCATTATGCTAAAAACCGACCAGGGTAACTATACCCAGTTGTTTATCGATAAATTTTTCAGGTTGCCGACCCAAAGCTCCATAATTCGTTTTTTTCGCTACCTGATCGCTGGTGGGTGTGCTGCGCTGGTAGACTGGTTACTTTATTACCTGGCAGTTGTGTTTTTAAGCTTTCATTATTTGCTCGCCGCCATTATTTCATTTATTGCGGCAACTGCCTTGAACTACTACCTTTCTAAGGTGTGGGTCTTTGTCGGTAACGGCAGGTTTAAGCGTATTACAGAAATTTCATTAGTTTATTTAATCAGCGCAGCAGGTTTGCTGATTAATATATTATCCCTGTCGCTATTGATTGAAATCTATGCAATAAACTTTTTATGGTCAAAAATTATTGCGACAGCAGTAGTTTTTATTTGGAATTTTACAATGCGGAAATATTTTGTTTTCAAAGGTGTTTGTTAATTTAAGCTTTCACAATAATGCTTATTCCGGTGGTCATATTTTAGATGAAATTAGATAAACTATACACATCAATCAAAAGCGCTTTGCTGCACCCTGCGTTTATCTGGGCTGTTATTAGCTTTGGCATAATAATCAGGCTTGTTGTCTACCTTGAAAATCGCTCATTTTGGACGGACGAGATAAGCCTGGCTATGAATATGGTAGAGTTAAACTGGTCTCAATTGCATGAGCCTTTACACTATGGGCAGGCGGCACCGCTCTTATTTTTATATTTAACCAAGGCAATTGCAGAGCTGTTCGGTATCAGCGAAATGACGCTCAGGTTTATACCCTTTCTTGGCGGTTGCCTGGCCCTGGTTGTCTTTCACTACCTTGCCCGCGAAATGCTCAGCAAACAGGCAGCATTGTTGGCGGTAGCTTTGCTTGTATTTTCCCGCTACAGCATTTATTACTCGGCAGAGTTTAAGCAGTATTCAACAGACCTGCTCTGCACCGCAATAATTCTGTTGCTTGCGATTAAAGCTTATAAATCTGAATACAAGGTTTCAAATATTGCTTTATTGTCTTTAACCGGGTTCACATTAATCTGGCTTTCCCATACTTCAATCTTCATCTTAGCCGGTTCCGGTCTGGCTTTATTTTTATATCTTGTTACCAACAAAGAACTGTACAGCAATAACTACAGCAGTAAGATTATATCTTTATTAATCATGGGCACTGTCTGGCTGGCAAGTTTTAGCTTGCACTACTTTTTAGTCCTAAATAATTCCGCTCACGACATGTTTTATGATTATTGGGTTAACGGGTTCGCTCCATTTTTACCAACCTCATTAGCCGATCTGTTATGGTACAGTTCAACATTTACATCGATCATCTCAAACCCCCTAGGTTTTTCACTTTTTCAGGGGCTGGCAATATTCTCGATACTGGCTGGAATATATGGATTGTATAAGGCAAAAAAATATTTTTATCTCTACTTGTTGACGCTGCCGTTGGTCTTAATCCTGGCCGCGTCAATGCTTAAGCAGTACCCTATTGCATCACGGTTAATACTGTTTATAATCCCTGTATTCTACATTTTTATTGCCGAAGGACTTTACTTAACTTATCGCTCTTTCAGAAAAGAACACATTCTAATCGGTCTGGCATTTATATTAATATTTTTCGCTTACCCGCGCGCTTCATCACCAATGTGGCATGCTTTCCAAGTATTAACTAGCCCAGAGGCCAGGCAACGCCAGGAGATCAAAAAAGTATTGGATTACCTGTTCGCTCACTCAGAACCGACCGATAGCATATACCTTTATTATGGAGGAAGCCGGGCCTTTGATTATTACACGCTCGGCAAGGACTTGCCCAACAATCTAATTTACGGTACTGCCAGCAGAAGCGAACCTGAAAAATACCTGGCTGAAATTGATACTTTGCAAAAAGACCAACGCTACTGGTTTATTTTTTATCACGTTCACTCTGCTGCTTCAGTAAATGAAGAAAGGCTATTCATTATATACTTAAACAAAATTGGAAACGAACTGGATGTTTTTAAGGTAAAAGGTGCTTCTCTGTATCTATATGAAATAAACTAGGGATTAAAAATCATGTTGCTGCAGGCTATGAATAACGCTGCCAAACTGAAAACTTTGATAGTTATTGCCCATCGCTTGACCACGGTGAAGAACTGCGACAAGATTTACATGTTGGAGAAGGGTAGAATTACTGCAAAAGATAGATATGAAGAATTGATAAGTTCCAATGAGCAGTTTAAAAAAATGGCTAAATCGAAAGCTTAAGGGTCATTGACCTTTCTATTTAGCGTTGTTTAGGAAAGTGAGTGTGGACTTAAAGTGATTATCTTTGTTACAGGTGGTGCCGGCTTCATAGGTTCTAATTTTCTAAATATGTTTGTGCTAAAATATACAGAACATACTTTTATTAATGTTGACAACCTAACTTATGCTGCAAACCTTATAAATTTAGATAAGGTAAACTCTTTAGACAACTATCATTTCGAAAAAACTGATATTACAGATTTTACAGCTGTTGATCATTTATTTGCAAACTATGAACCAGATCTTGTGATTCATTTTGCTGCTGAAAGTCATGTCGATCGCAGTATAAGCGGACCTGCTGATTTTATTAAAACTAACATCATGGGAACCTTCAATATGCTTGAAGCATGCAGGAAATACTGGAAAACAGGAGATAATCGAAAATCATTTCACCATGTCAGCACGGATGAAGTTTTTGGCTCACTTGGCGATAAAGGATCCTTTAATGAAAAAACTGCGTACGACCCGCGCAGCCCTTATTCTGCTTCAAAAGCTTCAAGCGATCATCTGGTTAAAGCATATTTTCACACATACAATTTACCTGTAAAAATAACGAATTGCTCTAACAACTATGGTCCCTATCAGTTCCCCGAAAAGCTGATACCACTTATGATCGCCAATGCCTTAGAGGGTAAACCTTTACCTGTTTATGGTGACGGTTCCAATATACGTGACTGGCTTTACGTAGACGATCATAATCGTGCTTTATGGGCTGTTATTGAGCGGGGTGGTGTTGGTGAAACTTACAACATTGGAGGTAATAGCGAAAAAACCAACCTTCAAATAGTCACCATGATTTGTGAAATATTAGGCCAAGAGCTCAATCAAGATCCCGAAACATTTAAAAAGCTTATAACCTTTATTAAAGATCGCCCCGGCCATGATTATCGTTATGCTATGGATTCAACCAAACTGCAGCAAGAGTTGAGCTGGCAACCCCAGGAAACACTTGCCTCTGGTTTGCGGAAAACTATACGTTGGTATCTTGAAAACCAGGACTGGCTTAAGTCAGTAAAAAGTGGTGACTACCAGAATTGGATTCAAGAAAACTACGAAAACCGCTGATAAACAGCAGTATTAATAATACCTAGGAGTGAATCTATGAAAGGCATTATACTCGCAGGCGGCGCTGGAACCAGACTCTACCCATGCACATCTGCAACCAGCAAGCAACTCTTGGCAGTTTATGATAAACCGATGATTTACTATCCTTTGTCAACCTTAATGCTCGCCGGCATAAGGGATATTCTGATTATATCTACACCTCAAGATATAACCCGCTTTGAAGCGGTGCTTGGTGATGGCAAGCCTTTAGGTATAAAACTAACTTATGCAATACAAAATGAGCCAAATGGAATAGCTCAGGCTTTTATTATCGGCGAGAGATTTATAAATAACGATAAAGTTTGTTTAATACTGGGCGATAACCTTTTTTATGGACACGGCTTATCCGATTTATTGCAAAAAGCGGCTGGTATTAAAACAGGGGCTTATCTATTTGGCTATTGGGTGCAAGATCCTTCTCACTACGGCGTTGTTAAAGTTAGCAAAGAAGGAATACCGCTTAGTATTGAAGAAAAACCTTTACAACCAAAATCAAACTATGCTGTCCCCGGTATCTATTTCTATGATGAACAGGTTGTGGATCTGGTTAAAAAACTGAAACCATCAGATAGAGGAGAACTGGAAATAACTGATCTGAATAAACTATACCTGGAGAAGGAACAACTTTCAATTCAATTATTGGGGCGTGGTATTGCCTGGCTCGACACCGGAACCCCTGAGAGCTTGCTCGATGCTTCTAACTTTATTGCAACAGTGGAGAAGAGGCAGGGTTTGAAGATTGCCTGTATTGAAGAAATAGCTTACAGGATGGGCTTTATAGATAGAGGGGCTTTTCTCAGCATTGTCAATGCTATGCCTAAAAGTGTTTACCGCGAATACCTTGAAACACTGAGCAAAGTTTATTTTAAAGAGTAACTATTGGGAGAAGAAGCTTATGGGTTCCACAAAAACTCTAATCATCGGCGGGCTTGGCTTCATCGGTTCACACCTTGCTGAAGAATGTTTGCACAAAGGGCATAAGGTGACAATTATGTCCCGTAGCATGTCAAAAATAGATAATATTAAACCTTTTGCTGATCAGGTTGACTTAATTATTAAAGATTTAGCTGATATAGGGGATGAAGTTGCAGGGTTTGATTTGATTTTTAATATGGCTGGAAGTACAGACAATTATTCGATTATAGAGGATGAACCCTATAAAGATATCGATATGAATTGTACAAAAACAATTGCTTTATTGGAAGCTATCAAAAAATACAATCACAACGTTAAGCTTCTATTCGCCAGCACTTTCTTTGTCAATGGCAACCCCAAACAATTACCTGTTACAGAAGATAGCCTTTGTGAACCATTAGGTTTATACGGCGCGACTAGGCTTGCTGCTGAACATTTTTGTAAAATATATAAGCGTGTTTTTGATATGGACATTTTTATTTTAAGGTTTACAAATGTTTTCGGTGCAAATGAAAGATCTGTTGGTTCAAAAAAGGCTGGTTTTAACTTTATGATCCAGCAAGCTTGTCTCGGCAAACCTATTAAGCTTTACGATAATGGCGATTTCTACCGCGATTATATTTATGTCAGCGATGCCGCCAAAGCCTGCTTAACTGTGGCAGAAAAAGGTAACAATAATCAAATCTATTACATTGG